>Ga0114934_10000174_pt1 | contig 38991 bp, 35 predicted proteins | sample 4SBtaG_2_FD_99695 | JGI IMG/M metagenome (GOLD analysis project Ga0114934, IMG submission 99695) | Deep subsurface microbial communities from Kolumbo volcano to uncover new lineages of life (NeLLi) - 4SBTROV10_white metaG | ecosystem: Environmental > Aquatic > Marine > Volcanic ...
ACCGAGCAGGAGAACAAGCCAAAGCCTTCTTTAATCCCGCTTGATATTTGTCTTGAATTTGATGAACCGGCGTACCAGGAAGGCTTGATAAAATATTATCGGGAGAGTTGGCGTAAAGGGTTCCCAATTTCAGAAATGTTTGATGCCACTATTCGGCATTTAAAACAATTTTTTTATGAAAGGCAGGACTATGATCCTGATGCTGAAAAGCTGGGTATTAAAAAACATCACCTGGCGGCTGCAAGGTTCTGTATTGCTTGCATGTTGCAAACGTTGAGAGATCATCCGGAAATGGATGATAGGGCGGAGTTGTTCAGGGGGAAAGAATGAAAAAAGATTGTGCGCATTGTGGAAAGTTAAGAACAGGCCGGTGTAAGGATGCTGATAAATGCGTTGAACACGGGTACTCAAGTTGGGCGGAGGATCGCAGGAAGAAAGAACGAAGACAAAAAGAACGGAGGGTCGGAAAATGAACAAAGTTTTATTACAGGACATTGTTATCAAAGCCGGAACAGTCTTTAGGCCTGCCGCACCGTTCACCAGGCGGGCGGGAGTGGATAATTTCAGTTGCATTATAGGGTTAACGAACGATACATCCGGTGAAGTTTGCTATTGCATTGATACAGGCGATCCTGAAATGAAGGAATGGTTTAAAGATGAAAAATAAAAAGCCCGGAGTCGTATAAACTCCGGGCGATGGTTTTAGACAGGGCTTATCAAGGGTTTGATATAGTCTTCGATGGTCAAGCCCTTAATGCCGTTCTGTTCCCAGAACCCTTTCAGCCAGATTTCCAAAATGGCCCGTTCTGGGATTGAAAGCGTTTTCATTTTTTCTATCAGAGCTGGGCCGTTAGTCTCATAGCAGGTATCAAGGCTATCAAGTGCAATGCCGTCTTCCACGGAGGGTAAGAGTTGCTGCCCTGCGATGCTTGGTGTAAGTATTGTACCGTTTGCTACGTTAAGCATGAGATAAAGATCCTCGGGTGTAAACAGGCCCTTGATCTTAAGTAATGTTTGCCTGTAAAGGTTCCTGAATGATTCAACTATGTAACTTGCCGCACCGCTGGGATTTGGCTTGCCAGCTCCTTTTTTGAAAAGAGTTCCTAAAAGTTCGAGGGACCCGGGACTGATTTGTATTCCTGTTTTTTTTAGCATGGTTTCTCCTCTTTGGTTCGTGGTGGTTCATACCCAAAATTGCCAGCCTTACAAAAAGCTTTTAATTCTGCGGGGGTCGTGGGGGTTGTAGTTGAACTGGTTACGTTCTCCCACTGTGGGGTTTGTGCATATAGAGCTTTGCGTTCTATACATCCACCGTTGTTCCGCCATTCTGTTTTTCCATCATCTGAAAGTTGAACTCCTAAATTTTTCATTTTTCATTCTCCTTTTTTATGCCCCGGTTGCCAGGGGCGGTTAGGTTAGTTTGAAGCTGTTTCTTCTTCGTAAAGGGCTATGGCTTCCTCACGGCTCAGGCCGAACTCTTCACGAACTGCCCAGATGAAGCCCTCTTTCCCTAACTTTAGAGAGTTTCTAACGATTCTCTCTTTGAGCTCGTAAGTTAATCTACAAAACTCAAGAAAGTCTTCCTCGCTTTGAACTATTAGGCTCCTGACGAGCCGGGTTGGCGTGGGTGGGATGTTTTCAAAAAAAATCATTTTCATGTCTCCTTTTTTTAGGTTTCTGTTTTCCCTTCCATGCTTATTAAGATACACCTTTTATTTTACTTGTCAAGTTTTTTTCTTGAAAAAAATGAGAAAAAAAAGAAAAGAGTTTGTAAGAGACTGAAAACATTTAACAAATTCACAAAAAAATATTGACAAAAAAGTAAAATTCATGGTATTATCCATAATAAAGGATAGAATAAACAAGCGTTTAGCAGAGTGAACAATGTTATCGAGATACGAAAAAAGTTCAGAAAAAGAATAAAAGTTCTTGACAGGTAAAGAAGTGTATGCAAAGGTAAAAAAGATATAACATAACAAAGAAGAGTGTTCTTATGAACTGCCCCTTTTGCGGAAATGAAAAAACTCGTGTAATTTCAACAACTTCATGGCTTGAGCGGGAAATATTGAGAGTCCGCCTCTGTTGTAAATGCAAGGGAGTTTTTAAAACAGTTGAAGCGATAGATCAAGATACAATCAAAATAATACATATAATGCAAAGAGAGAAGAGAAATGAACGAGAAGCCGCTTACAGTTAAGCAACAGCGATTCGTTGATTTTTTTGATGGAAATGCAACAGACGCGGCGAGAAAAGCAGGTTATAAAAGCGCAGAACTAAGCGGGCTTCGGAATATAAGGAATGTTAGGATAGCAAAGGCTATCAAAAAACGAGAGAAAAAACGCAATAGAAAAAAGATAGCAACAAGAGAAGAAAGACAACAACTCTGGACCGAATTTGCACGAAACGAAGACGTTGCAATCAGAGATAGGTTAAAAGCGCTGGAACTACTAGGAAGATCAGAATGCGATTTTATCGACAAGAAGGAAATCACCGGTGCAAACGGTGGGCCGATTCAAACTCAAACAGAAGTCATCGAAATCCTTCTATCAACCGTGGACGGCGCAACTCGGGGCCTTGCAAACAATGAGCAAAAGCAGATCGAGCATAAGAAAGAGAAGGCTTAGAATGATAGCGAGAAAATACGCATACTTTACTTGTCAACCTTAAGAGTCAGATATAAAAGCTGATCGGTATGATGAGACTGTAAACACGTAAATTCAAGCTATTTTGTAGTGATCTTTGAAAGAAACATTGAAAAAGGCAGGAAACTGCAACAAGAGAAATGTTTTTTGTAACAAGGAACGGAAATGGCAACAAAGCGTTTTACATCTGATGCCCAGGCAAGAAAGGAGTTTAAGCGTTGTTTTTCAGATAAGAGATGGCGGTTAAATCATCTTTATTATATAATAGATGATGCAGGGCAAAGAGTTCTTTTCCAGCTGAACGCAGCGCAACAATACCTACTTAACAACCTCCATACACAAAATTTAATCTTAAAATCCCGTCAGTTGGGGTTCACAACCTTTATTGATCTGTACTTTTTAGATGAGTGTTTATTCAACTCAGATGTTGAAGCTGGCATTATCGCTCATAACAGAGATGATGCAGGAAAGATATTTAGGAGAAAAATTCTCTATCCTTACGAAAATCTTCCAGAATGGCTATTAGCTGTCAGATCGTCGAAGTCAAAGTCAAAATCAGAATTAGAGTTGAGTAACGGGTCCATCGTCACAGTAGGCACCTCGTTCAGGTCAGGAACGGCACAACTCCTGCATATCAGCGAGTTTGGCAAGGTATGCGCCAGGTTCCCCGAAAAGGCCCGGGAAATTGTTACGGGTGCTCTTGAAGCGATCCACACCGAGACTGGTGAATGCTTGCTATTCGTAGAGTCAACCGCAGAAGGCAAGGCCGGATATTTTTATGATTATTGTAAAGAAGCCAGAGCCCTCAAAGAGTTAGGCAGAAAACCATCCAATTTAGATTTCAAGTTTCATTTCTTTCCCTGGTTCCAAAATCCTAAGAACACAATTGAAGAAGGCTTACCGATTCCACAAAAGTTTATTGAGTATTTTCAAGGACTTGAAACTTCTCTGGGAATTGTTCTCAAGCCTGAACAACGTTATTGGTATGTCCGTAAACACAACCGTCTCGGCGACGATATGAAGCGGGAACATCCGTCAACACCTGATGAAGCGTTTGACCAGGCGATCCAAGGCGCTTATTTCAAGAAGCAATTTCAGAAAGCCCGGGAAGAAAAGCGAATTTGTTCGGTTCCTGTTGAGTCGGGGGTGGGAGTTTCAACCTGGTGGGACCTGGGGATGAACGACGTGATGGCGATCTGGTTTACTCAGGATGTAGGTAGGGAAATACACGTGATCGACTATCTTGAAGACTCAGGAGAAGGGTTTGAATACTACAGAGGCCTGCTTGATGAAAGGGGATACAGATACCTTAATCATAACGCACCTCATGATATCTCAGTAAGAGAATTAGGAACAGGCGTATCAAGGTGGGAGTCAGCCTGGAAATTAGGAATTAGCTTCAACAGAATACCCCGGGTAAAAGCCAAAATTGATTCAGTTAATGCAGCCAGGCAAATATTTCAAATTTGTTGGTTTGATGAAAGTAAGTGTTCAGAAGGTTTAAACCGTCTCGAAAACTACCGTAAAAAATGGAATGAACACAGTAATTCATACGAAGATAAACCTTTGCATGATGATAATTCAAACGGGGCGGATGCATTTCAAACACTCGCGATGGGGCACAGCTTTCATATGCCAGGGACAGCGCCAATTCAAGCTAAACCTAAAAATACACAAGGATGGACATAATGTTAATCCAGGTCAGAAGCAATCAGCAATTAATAGATGAAGAGAACGCCCAGGCTCAGGAGTTCAGAGACGCACAAGAACAACAAAACAAGCCGATTTTAACGTCGTTAGCGGCGTATGTAAGAGATTGCTGGCAAGCTTCTAAAGAGGCAAAGCTGGAAGTAGAAAACCGCATGATCGAGGCCGTCAGGCAAAAAAAAGGTGAATACTCGCCATCTAAGCTTGCAGCTATTCATAGTGAGAAAGGATCAGAGATATTCATGATGTTAACGGATGAAAAATGCGCAGCAGCAACGGCGTGGATCACAGATATTCTTTTCCCGGCAGACGATAAGCCGTGGGGGATCAAGCCGACCCCCGTACCTGAATTATCACCCGAACATACAGTCGAAATCAAGCAACGCCTTGCACAGTCAACACAATTAGAGTTGAGTCAAGAACTAAATATGCAGATTCAAGGGGGTGCAATAACGTCCCGAGAACAAGCGCAGCAATGGTTGTTACAGGCCATGCAGGTCAGGGCCGGTGAAATTGCCGAAGAATTAAGGCACGAAATGTCCCAGGCATCGAAAGAGGCCAATTCAAAGATAGAAACAAAGCTGGAAGATATTATTGATGAGGCCGAGTGGGGAAGTGCAGTAAGGGAATGCATTGATGATATTGTAACTTTCCCGGCCGGTGTCTTAAAAGGGCCGGTTCTCCGCAGGCGCAAAAAGTTAAAATGGAAAGAACAGCAACAAGGTCCGCCTATCGAGGTAAAAGAAGAAATATCCCTTGAATTTAACCGTGTCAGCCCGTTTGATATTTACCCCTTACCGAACTCAAAGAAGCCGAGTGATGGCTTAATAGAGCGCCACAGCCTCACAAGGAACGATTTACAGGCTATGATAGATGTTGAAGGGTATAACAAGGAAGCAATCAACCTTGTGTTGCAAGAATACGGCAGATACGGCGCAGTCTCTTGGCTGAACGTAGGCCAGGACTATACACGTCAAGCGTTAGAAGATCGACCCAGGGAAGACAGGTCTCCGGAAACCAGGATAGATGCGTTACAATTCTGGGGATCATGCCAGGGCTTAATGTTACTTGAATACGGAATAGATCCTGAAAGGATACAAGACCCACTCGCAGAGTATCAAGTTGAGGTTTGGTTAGTGGATCGGTACGTTATAAAAGCTGAAATCAACGGAGATCCTTTAGGCAGGGTCCCTTATCATTTCGCAAGCTTTAGAAACCGTAATGGTTCCATATGGGGCGCAGGCGTACCGGAATTAATCAAGGATTCTCAGGATGCTTGCAACGCTTCTGCCCGAAATTTAATAAACAACATGGCTATTGCTTCAGGGCCTCAAGTCACTTATGACGTTTCTCAATTACCAGCAGGAACACAAATGCCGGAACTCAGACCATGGCAAAAATGGCCGATCGACGGGAAGAACAGCATAGCCGGTTCCCAAGGCAGACCACCTGTCTCTTTTTTTGCACCGCCATCCATGGCAGCCGATTTAATGAGAGTGTATGAGTTCTTTTCAGATCAGGCAGATACAAAAACCGGAATACCGAAATATTCATATGGGAGTCGACAGGGCGGAAGTGGCGCATTAAGCACAGCGTCAGGTTTCAGTATGATGATGAATAACGCCACCAGGGGTATAAAGAATGTCGTCCGGAACATAGACAAAGGAATCACTAAACCAAGTATCGAGATGACGCACCAATGGGCGTTATTGTATTCTAATGATCCTGAATATTATTCAGGAGATATTAAAATTATCGCAAGGGGGTCTAATGCTCTGATCGCAAAAGAGCAGACTGCTGTCAGGCGTAATGAGTTCCTACAGGTTGCAGTCAACCCGGCAGTTTTACAGGTCATCGGCATGAATGGGTTAGCGGAAGTTTTAAGGGGAATTGTTGCAGGTATGGATTTTCCGAGTGACGATATTGTACCCAGTAAACAAGAAATGCAACGGAAACAAGAAGTTGCGACACAACAGGCACAACAGGCACAAAAAGGGGTAGCGACAGACGGAGCCGGTGCAGTACAGGGCGGTAGAGACGCAAAGGTTGTTTAAGGAGACACAATGAAAAATTCAGAAATGCCAAACATGACAATTACGGATGAGACCACCCTTGGCGACCTTGAAGCTAACGATCGGGACAATTATAGTCACATTAAAACAAAAACGTATGCTTTCACATCAAAGGCAACCGCCCTAAAATTTATGGGTGACACTTTTGACAAAATTATGGGGAAGCTTGGTATAGAGATTAAGCCTAACTCCAGAGCCGAGCGTATTGACAAAATGCTTAAAAAACAGGGAGTTAAGGTAGAACAACGCACCTATCCTCCAGAGGAGCCCTTGTATAAATCAGGCTTGTACGTTTACAAACGGGGTGATCTGGCGGGTTTTGTGTCGTCCCCGTTCATACAAGAATCAAAATTGTACTTATATAAATTTTACATCGAAACCACGGAGGGAATATGAGACTAATTCCTATTAAAGTAGAGGATCAGAAGTTATGCAGATCACTTCATGCAATCAAGGTCCAGTCAAATACGGAGGAAACGTCAGATGCAAAAGCAATGTTTGACTGGCTTGAGAACTCTCTTGAGGCGTTACGTATTCAAAACGATACCTTGTCAGGGTCTGAATTAACACGGAACCAAGGAGCCTGCCAAGTTTTACAGTCATTCTTTGATGCATTTGGAACAGCCCAGGATATTTTAAGCAAAAATTAAGTATATACAGCTATTTAGTGTTGATTTTGTTGCAACGCTATATTCGCAAGAATAAAATCACAATTGTCGAGGACACCTCATTGTGAGGCCCACCTAAAACTCAAAATAGCGACACCCGGAAACGGACCGCAAAGGAAACTTATGATACCAGAAAGTGTAAAAGCTGCGGCAGAAAGAGCAGAGGCTTTAATAAAAGCACAGGGAACCCCGCCAGAAGACGGCAATAAGCCCGAGCAGGACACCCCTACCCCCGAGGCCACAGACCAAAAGCCTGCAACCCAAGATGACCAAGCAGACGATTTTGAAGCAAAGTACAAAACCCTACAGGGAAAATACAATGCCGAAATACCACGCTTGAATCAACAAATTCGGACACTGCAAGAGCAACTCCAAGCACTTGAAGAACAAACCAATAACCAAGGTCCGGATGAACCCGACTACACCATTGACCCCGAGAGTTTAAGCGAATACGGCGAAGAGTTTGGAACGCTTGCAAAGCAAATAAACCAACTTGCCGCTGAAAACAAAACGCTTAAAGAACAGCTCGGCACAGTAGAGAAGACACAAGGTGAGACCGCCTACGAATGGTATATTAATTCTGTTGCGATGAAATTAAAAGAGAATGGAAAAGACTTTAATAAAATGAACTCTGATCCTGACTTTTTAACATGGCTACAGGAAGTACACCCATTTACAGGCAGGCCACGGCATGAGTCACTACAAGCCGCTGAAAGGGCAATGGATGTAGGCCAAACCATGCGGATTTTTAAAGAATATCTGGGTACGGCTAACCCAACGCAGGAGGCTAAACCTCCGCCAAACGTACAGCCCAGCTATAACAATCCAGGTTCAGATACAAAACCACCCATACCGGGCTCACAAGGCCGGATATGGACACGGGCAGATATCCAAAAACTTTACAAGGATAAAACAGCAGGGCTTTACCGAGGCAAAGATGCAGAGTTTAAGGCGATTGAAGCAGATATGTTCGCAGCTCAAAGGGAAGGTCGTATCCGGTAGAGGTACGAAAAATGGCTTATCCAATTGATTCAAGTATTTCAGGCACCTATACAGGTTTGTCTGGAAATTATATACCGGAAATATGGTCAGGGAAGCTCCTTGAAAAGTTTTATACGGCAACTGTTTTCGCCGCTGTCTCTAATACAGACTACGCTGGAGAAATTACGAAATTTGGCGATAAAGTAATTATAAGGACTATCCCGAATATGGTCATCAGTGACTATAAAATCGGTAAAGACCTTGTGTACGATCGCCCAGTTGGCGGCACTATCGAGCTGTTAATCGACAAGGGCAAGAGTTATTCCTTCGCGATAAACTCTGTTGAGCGGAAACAGGCCGATATTAATTATATCGACAAGTGGTCCGAAGATGCCAGCGAGCAGATGAAAATAACAATTGATTCTGATATTCTGGCAGATATACCATCAGACGCAGCCCCCGCCAATACAGAGGGCACAGCCGGTTTGATTTCTGGGAATGTTGATCTTGGTACTGCAAACACAGATGGGTCAACTGCCGTTGGCCTGACAAAAGATACCATCGTTGATAAAATGATGGAATGCGGGCAGGTTCTTGACGAGCAGAACGTCCCTGAAAACAACAGATGGTTCATCCTCCCTGCCTGGGCTTGTACCAGGGTAAAAATATCCCCTCTCAAGGATGCGTCACTTTCTGGAGACGGAACATCTATGCTCAGAAACGGTCGGCTTGGTGGAATTGATCGGTTCACCGTTTACAGTTCCAATAATATTACCCCCGTTACAGAAGGGGCCGTGAAGTGTTATAAATTGATGTTCGGGCACAAATCAGCCCTCACCTTTGCTTCACAGCTTACAGAGAATGGCATTATTGATAATCCCAACGATTTTGGCAAATTAATGCGTGGTCTCCAGGTATATGGATACAAAGTTATCCATCCGGAATCCCTTGGCACTCTGTATGCTAAAGCAGCATAACCGTTAACCCCAGCGCCGCCAGACTCGCTACCTGTTGCGCTTAAGGGGAGGGTCCCTCCCTCCCCTTTTTTTATAGGAGTAAACCATGGAATTTTTAATCCAGGACTGGAGCAAACGCATTTACGTGCGGACAGATGCCTTGGCCCGAAGGAAAGACATGAAACCGTATACATGGCCGTCTTCGCAGGTTAATTTGGAAGAGATGACAAAAGCCGAGATGGAAGCGTATGCCATGGACAAATTCGGGGTGAAGTTGAACAACCGGGATAATCGGGAAACTCTTATCAAAGAGATTAAAAAGCTCGGAGGCAAATAATGGCTACATACACAGCAGGAGACATCGTCCTAATACTTGGACAGCAGCTGCATGATGTTGGACAAGATATATGGACAGAAGCACTCCTATTAAATTATATCTCCGAAGCTCAAAATCAAATCGCATTGTTACGGCCTGATGCCATTGCGGCTATTGAAAGCTTTGTCCTTGAACAGTCTGCAAAACAATCTATACCAGCAGGTGGGGTAAGACTTTTAGATTGTATTAGAAACTTGGGGCCTGGGGGGACAACGCCTGGTAGACACATTAAAAAAGTCAGTCGGGATGAAATTGACGGGTATATACCTGACTGGACGTCAGCTCAGACAGCGACTGAAATTACACATTATATCTTTGAACTTGAAACCCCACGGGTTTTTTGGGTCTATCCGACTCCGAGTATTGCCACATTAACCGTTGAATTATCATACGCAAAGGCTCCCGCAACGGTGTCAACCACGAGTGATATTATAGGATTGGACAATATTTATATCTCTCCAATCATTGAATGGGTTTTATACAGGTGTTTATCCATGCAGGCAAAAGGTGGGAATCCTTCTTTTGCGCTTCAACATATGAGTGCATTTTATACAGCGCTCGGAAGTAAAAACCAGACAGATCAAGCCCTTGCGCAGGTGACAAAGTGACAGCTTTTAACGAATTTTATCCGTTTATTAAACCCGATATGCCAAGCTGCCCCGATATTGCCATGGATCTTGAGCTTGCAAGAGTGTCAAACCATTTCTGTAGTTTGGGATGGGTTTACAGGACAGAAATTGAGGACACGGTAAATGTTGGAGATACGGACTTTCCTTTGGCAATCCCTACAGATACGCAGCTTGTCGGAATTGTGAGCGCTATTAAAGATGGAGGGGCTCAGTTTTACGACTTTACATTAGACGGCGATCTTTTTGTTTTGGACAAAGAGGCCACGTCTGACTTTGATTTGGACCTTACCGTTGCACTTAAAAAACCCATGACAGCAACAGACGTACCAGATGTATTGTTCAGAGATCATCTTGACACTATCGTGTTCGGTGTGAAATCAAGATTGTTTATGTCTCCAGGTAAAACATGGACGAATCCAGAGTTAGCGCAATATTATGAACGCCTTTACCGTCAAGACCTCAGTAGATACACTACCAAAGCGTTTAACGACCAAGCACATCCAATAAATAGAGCGGAGTTTGTATGAAATTAATAGATATACAACAATTTAAAGGAGAAATTCCAGCATTGTCGCCTAAGCTATTGCCGGCTGAAAATGCTACTCTTGCAAAGAATTGTGATCTATTATCTGGCAATTTACAGCCTATTTTGTCGTGTACGCTTGTTCAAGCGCTAAATCCAGACACCGTGTCTATTTATAAAAACGGCTCAACCTGGCTGCAATGGAACACACAGGTAGACGTTGTTCCTTCTTTCGTAAAGAATAATGCAGGCCGGATTATTGTCACAGGTGACGGCTATCCAAAAGAAACAAATATAAGTTTGTACCCAACGTTTAGGAAATTAGGCATTCCTGCCCCCACGAACGCTTTAACTATCACTATTGGCGGGGCAGCCGGAACGGAAGTGGACCATACGACTTCTTATGTCTATACCATTATTGGAGAATGGGAAGATGGAACGGTAACTGAATCTGCCCCGTCTCCTCCAACAGGAGATATAGACGTATATACAGGCCAGACTGTTACTCTTTCTGGCTTCACGAATGCAGCCGAAGCATATACAACCGGATACAGGATATACCGGCTTAATAGCGGGACTACAGGTGCAGAGTTTCAATTTGTCCATCAAGTTATTTTAACTACTACAGATTATCTTGATAATATAGAGGATAATGAACTCGGAGAAGTCCTCCCGACAGAAGGCTGGACAACGCCACTGGAAACCTTGTCGGGATTAATATCGACGTCATCTGGTATCAACGTTGGGTTTTCTGGAAACTCTATTTATCTATCTGAAACATTTATAGGCTATGCCTATCCGGAAAGTTACTCAGTTACAACTGAATCAAACATTGTTGGTCTTGGGTTTATTGGCTCTACAGTCGTGGTTCTAACTGAAACAAAGCCATACTTGTTAATAGGCCAAGACCCTAAGTCAATATCACTGGAAAAAATACCTTTCGATCAAGCATGCGTATCAAAAATGTCCATAGTTAGCTTCCCCGGTGGAGTTGCTTACGCCTGTCCTGATGGGTTAGCGGTCATTAATTCATCCGGTAACCTTCAAATTATTACAGAAGGATTATATACAAAAAATCAGTGGAACGACCTTGCTCTCTCTGAAATGATAGGATGTTGGTATGATGGCGTTTACTATGCGTTTTTCTCAAATTCAAGCGAATATATACGGATTGATTTCAGGACAAGAGATATAACCAGAGGTGAACTTCCTGATAAGATATATGGTGTTCGTTACGTATCATCAGAGGATGTCTTATATTTAATAATTGGTACGGCTACAACTCGCTCGTTGTATTCCTTCGGTACTGGTGCTGCAAATCTGGCAACATGGGCCAGTAAGGTTTTCTCCTTCCCTTCTGCACCAGTGCCGATGGCCGCACGAATTATTGGGGACTTTACGTTACAACCGACCGTTACGCTTACTGGCGACGGTGCAACAATTTTTTCAAAAGTTATCACAGATGATGATATGATCCGGTTTGCTCCTAAACGGGCAAAAGACTTTCAATTAACTGTTACCGGCGGTACTAAAATTGACAGGATGATGGTGGCAGAGTCTGGAATGGAGGTATTCGATGTCTGAACCAAACATACCGAATGTCCCACCTTCCTTTTCAGGCGATCAGTCGAAGTTCCTTTTAGCCGTTAAATCGGCGGTTGAGTTATTAATGGGCTCTGGGATGAAAAGCACTTCTTCAAGGGCTGCAAGATACTTTGAGTTAAGTGCAACTAAAAACACACTCACGGATTCAATTAAGAATAAAACGCCGCTCCCCTCTGGTGACATCCCTGATCCACCCACGAATCTTGTAGTCGACTCATCTTACCCGTTTGTCCATGTTTTAACCTGGGACAACCCATCCGACCCGATTGTCTCTCATATTGAAATATGGGCGGCTGTTAATTCAGAGGACAGGGGAACCGCAAAATTAATTGGGATCGTTACTGTTACAGAATACTTACGGGGCAAACAAGGCATATTCAAGAACTCAGGTTTTGCTGTCACTGACGATTACACATACTGGATTAGATCAGTTAGCTATGGTGCAAAGTATTCAGTTTGGTGCCCGCCTGATACTCAAGGGGGGTATGTAGTCCCCGGGACAGACTCTGTGCAAGACACAATTGATGCCTTGTTGAATGTGTTAAACGGGAAGATCACCGAAGATGAGTTGTATCAGGGCTTGAGTTCACGTATTGATCTCATAGATGGGCCTGATACTCTGGCAGGTTCTGTCGCTGCAAGGGTCAAAACCGAGGCGCAAGCCAGAGCAGACGCAATAATACAGGAACAAAGAGATAGAGCTGCTGCAATAAGCACAGAACAAACGTCCAGGGTTGATGCTGACGACGCTTTGTCTCGGGACATCACAACCCTGACGACTACAGTAAACGGTAACGTTTCTGATATTGCGAATGAACAGACCGCAAGAGCGGGTGCTGATAGTGCGATGGCAGGGGATATAACTACTCTTTTCACTAAAACCGGGGATAACGAAACTGCTATTTCAAATGAGCAAACAGCAAGAACAGATGCTGATAGTTCCCTTGCGCAGGATATCACAACTCTTTTTACTATAACTGGTAACAACACGTCCGCGATATCTACAGAACAGACAGCAAGAGCTGATGGAGATTCAGCCCTTGCCTCAGACATTGAGACGTTGACCACAGCGACTGGTGATAATGCTGCGGCTATCTCTACGGAGCAAACAGCGAGAGCCGATGGTGACAGCGCTTTGTCAACCAGCATCGGGACTGTTCAGACAACCGTTGACGGCCACACAACATCAATCGAAACGAACACAACATCCATAAACGGGATAGAAGGCAAATACTCTGTAAAAATAGACAATAACGGGTACGTAACCGGTTTTGGGATGATCTCTACCGCCAACAACGGTACGCCAACAAGTGAGTTTATTATTCTTACGGATAAATTTAAAATTGTTACTCCGGGAGACACACCCAAAATTCCTTTTTCAGTGGGTGAAATAGACGGTAATTCAACGGTAGGGATAAACGGTAATTTAGTCCTCGATGGCTCTATAGCAGCAAGCGCTATCCAAACGCACTCCATTACCTCAGACCGAATAGACGTAAGCAACGCTTTTGTCGGGATGACGCTCCAAAGTTCTAATTTTGTGGACGGCTCAAGTGGATGGCAGATAACGGGAACTGGAGGCGCAAAGTTTTACAACGGGCAGTTTGTTATTGGATATGAGGATGTCACCGAACCGAAGCCACCTGTGGATGCAGACAAAACCTCAGATATTGTCAGCAACTTGGCATACAAAGACGTAGTTTCTATCGCAGAGTTAGACCCCCTGCTTGTAGTCAATGGCAAGATAAGGGCGGACGTTCTTCAATCAAACGTATTGCTTATTGGAGACGCTGATCTAACCGGTAGCCATACTGCCAACGATACATATAAAGTCAACGGCGTTTCAGCCGCAACCGTCCAGGCTAATGCAGCCAACGCAGAAGCCGCAGCAAACAACCAATCATCAGACGGTATCTTCTCCGTACAGGAAAAGGCTGCCTGGCGGGTACAATGGCCGGGGATGCTGGCGAGCTATAACCAAGTTATGTCACAAGCACAAACCTATGGAATTTCTGGACAGGATCAGGTCCCCTTCTTTAACCTTGATACCTATGAATCTTCGCTGTATGATTATCTTAATTCCACTCACCAAATTTGGGCTACAACGCCGATAGACACCCCTATTTATAACAACGATTTAGCTAACAAAACTCAAGCTTTTTACGACGCCATGCAAACCGCCATGAATAAGTTGGCCGACTTCGCCCATACCGCCCATGGGATATCAGATTTCGCTGACAAGACGAATGATGCAATAGTGAATGGGCATACATTAATCGCAGGGGGGTATATCAATACGGGACTGTTAGACGTAACCACGGCGGCAATACATGATTTAGCGGTAAGTACATTGAAAATTAAAGATCAGGCGGTTACAATCCCTGTCAGCGCTTTCAATCCAAATGTAACATCTATGTCCACTGATGGGGAATATACCGCCGTGGAGGCCCCTATCTTTGTGACAGGCGGCATTCCTATTTTTATAACTTGCTCTATAAGTTTCACTGGTATCGGAGACGGAGAGCTTCGCCTTAGACTGTTTAGGGGGACTTCAGTTATATATTCAACCACTGGTTATTTAAGAGAAGCAATTCAAACTTTTAATATCGTAGATGTACCAACCTCTGGGTTTTACACATATAGCCTCAAAGCTACATTGTACTATGACGATGGTGAGATGTTTAACCGTTCTATAATGCTTTTAGCGACAAAGAAATGAAAAAATACATCACTTATAATAAACAAGGCGATATTATAAAAACCGGTGTTTGTCCTGATGATATGCTCCATCTAATGGCAGACCCGATGAGAGAAGAATTCGTCACAGAAGGCGAAGCAAACGGACTCGTTGATAAAATTTCTGATTTCAAACCCGTAAAACGAGACAAGCCTTTAAAACACCCAGCAATTCCAAAAAAAAGGCTTCCACCGATCAATACTTTCGTAGAAGCTTATGTAAAAACCATATCCGGGGATGACACTTTAAAAGCAGAAGGCGAACAAGAACTGCAAGAATACGTTAATAAATATCTAAAAATGCACAAAAAGGAGACAAAATGAACATTGAAATATCAAGACTGTTAAAAATAATCGGAGCGAAAGAATTTGAGCTGGACGTTTTACGAGAAAAGATCAACCAGCTTACCGCAGAGAAAGAAACCGCTAAACAAGAGGCCAAAGACGAAGCCGATGAATAACGTGAAAATCGTCCCATATGTAGAAGTGGACGGGATAAGAACATTTCAGGACTCCACCATTATAGGGCTGTTTGAAAGGGTTGTATCTGATGGGATTTTCGACACCATTTTTTATGAAGGGACAGTTGATTCAAAAGAAGCGTTCCTCACAATGATGAAAGGAAACGGGGCAATTCTTTACCTTCTTTTAATCGAGAAAGAGATAATTGGATTTGTCTGGTTAAACCGATTCGAGGGGAAAACGGCACATCTTCATTTTTGTACGTTTAAAAATACCTGGGGGACGGGAAAGAACGTCGGTATCGGCAGATTCACTCTTAGGCAGCTTATAAACATGGGGTGTTTTGATCTATTTGTAGGCTGGCTTCCTGTATGGAATACTCATGCAATTAATTTCGTCAAAGCCTGCGGAGCCAAGACAGCCGGAATAATACCGAACGCTGTTTTTAACTCAAAATCCGGGAAAAGCGAACCGGCTGAATTTATTTACCTGACAAGGGAGGATCTTGAGTGAAAATTTACACGAAAGTCAAAATAAACATAGACACCGGAAAAGTTGTTGAAGAAGATTCCTTTGAATATTACTGGCCGGTAGCGGAGTGTAAGGGCGGCGGGAGCCATGTTAATACCCAAGACAAAGAATATAACGCCCGTATGGCGACAATAGCAGAAGCGCAACAAGTCATGGCTCAAGACTATTACGGCTGGTACAAAACAAATTACCAGCCAATGGAAACTGCACAGGTTGCAGCAAACATGGAAATGATGCCGCAAGAGACAGCGTTTCAGAAAAGCCAGGCAGAATTAGGCGCTGCAAAAAACCAGGCAGAAATAGGGTTACTTCCCCAGGAGACAGCACTCCAACAAGGGAAAATGCAAACGGCAATCGGTCTGTTGCCCCAACAGGCACAAGCTGCTTCACAGTTTTATGACGCAGCCATGAACGGTGCCGACCCCACCCAACGAGCTAACCAGGCGCAGGCAGACGTAGCGAGTGCTTTTAACGGAACCATGCAACAAGCAAATAGGAGTCTTGCAAGAATGGGCGTAGCTCCAGATTCAGGTGCTCAAGCTGCTGCAACACAACGTAATGCTCTCGCAAAAGCTAAAGCCATCGGGGTTGCCCGAACAGGTGCAAGGACAACCGCAGAACAAGAGAATTTTAAACGGCTTCAAGCTGCCTTTGGAGGCATATAATGTATAAAATCAACAACCCACTCAACCAAGTATTCCAAGGCATGAACCAAGCTGCTGGAACGTTCGGCTCTATGACAAAAAATATTAAACAAAACGTTCCGGGGCCAACAGTTGGGGGCGCTCTTTCTAATGGACTGGGCGGTGCTATGGCAGGTGCAAGCTTAGGCTCATTAACAGGGGGCGCACTCGGTTTAGGCCTCGGGGCGTTTACCGGCCTCGGAGCACTGGTTGGCATAGGATCGTATTTATTTTCATAAGGAGGCAACATGCCTGATCAATGGGGAAGGCCAACATTAAACGACTGGATTGGTATGTCACAAGCTATGAACGGCATCCAGCAGATAGGCCAGAGATACGCAGACAGAGCGGAGCTTAAAGCCAATAAGACGCAATATAACAAGGCGCTCGCTGGATATATAGCTACCGGTAAGGCAACATCAGGTGTAAGCCCTGATATTGACACTAAAGCCGAGCAAACTTATGCAACCAAGCTGCAAGCAGAGGCTAATATTGCTAAAGCCAATGAGAACAAAGAGTATTTAGCAAAACGAAATGGTATAGTAAATTATTTACAGAAGCATCCTGGTATACCTTTTAACAAAATACCGAAGAATCTTTATTCAGGGGCCACAGGAATGAAAGCCAAGGCAGACATTGTTAATTTAATGGCGAACACTGAGCAAGGCCGTACAGCCATTTTTAAAGCGAGGGCTCCAAGGATAAAAGCTGCTTATGAAACATTCTCTGCTGCACAACACGCTATCTCCGAATATATGAAGAAAGGGGACCTTGAAAATACTTTAAACACCATAGAAAAAGTATCAGAGGAGCTGCCCATGCCTTTTCGCATTAAAGGCTGGGCAAATAAAGAGAACCAAGTCCTTAACATCGAGCATTTAGATAGGGCTACTGGTAAGTACGTTTCATCTGGGAAGATGTCGTTACAAGAAGCGATCCACCAAGTTTCTACTACAGGTGAGAAACAATTCATAAATACGATGAACCTTCATATGGAAACAGTGAGGCAGGGAAATCACGAAGCATACCAGAAACCTATATATGCAAAAGGTTTAAACGGCAGGGGGTATCGAATTTATTCATTAAAAAAGGTACTCGATCCATCCCAAATTAATATCGAAGTTTATGATGAAAAAACGAACGAACACTTTACCCTCCATTCATTTAAAGCCTTACATGATATGGGAATTTTTGAAGAGAAACCCGGACATGAAAAGGCAGCCTTGGCACTCGATAAATCAAAAGTTGACTTACAGCAGTCCCAAGTGAATTTAAAGAAATCAAGAGTTGCTTTAACGGCAGCGCAGAAAAAGTTACAAAATTCTCGCGAAAAGAACTATGTGCAGATTGATGAGAATGGAAGCCCAATTCCCGGTCCGAACGGAAGCTATGTTGTCCAGAAGGCTACTCCTGAACAAGTCACAGCTTTTACAAAAACGCATAAAAACGTACATTTTGCGGAAGAGTCTCTAATCAAGGAGGGTAACGCCCTTACCAAAACTTTTTCTGATGCTGATAAGGCATGGCTGGATGATAATTCTAAGAAATTAGCAATGTTCTTAAAACCATTCTCAAAGGGTAGAAGCTTATCCAGCAGTATTTCTCTGGGTATTATCTCTGGCATGAACGGTGGAGACAATGACAACGGAGGAGCGCTCAATTTGCCGAAGGACCTTTCCAACCAACCGGCCGCAAATGCACTCGTAGCAGCGCAGAACTATTTTAATGCTCACAAGGGCCAAGAAGCCAAGCTAACCGGCCAGGCTCGTGAAAAATTCAACATAGCAAAGAACGCCCTTAGTCTATACAAGAAAATGAGGGAACGAATACTGAACAAAGAAACTTCACAAGGTGTGCTCCCCCAACCGGCTGGGTCCAATGTTAAGTTGTCCAAAAAACACGCCATGAATGGGTACGGAAAAAGAAAGACCCATGCAAAACAGTCAAAAAGTCCAATTGATTTATCCCAATTCGTAACGGGAGAATAGAAATATGAAATTCGACGTTCAAGCCGCTTTAAATGCTGGTGCAACAGACGATCAGATAGCCAAGTTCGTATGCAACAAGACTGGATATGACTATAAGGCCATGAAAGCGAAGGGCTATAACCCTGTAGATATATATCAAACTATTCTCAACCAAGACAAGCCGGCTAAACCGTCTCAACCCAAAAAGGAAGATAACCGCTGGGGGATCACAAAGGCTGCTTCAAAAACCATAGACCAATTAGAAGGCGCAGGGTACACAGCTCTTCAAAACATTGGAGATATGACTGGCAGCGATAGTCTTAAAGCCTTTGGGGAAGCAGGCGCTAAAAATCATGAAGTTGTTAATGGGGAACTTGACACAACACCTATTGATTTTGGAAAAGGCAACTCTTCACAGACCGCTTTTGACATTAATTTTGCCCCTGCCAATACACCCGATACAGCACCTATTGATTTTGGAAAAGGGAACTCCACGCTTCACCGGAACGAACCCCGTCAACAAGGAGAGGCTACCCCGACAATAAGCCAATGGCAGCCGTCCTTCCTTGAAAGAATGGCAGGGGAAGCAGAGATTGGCGCATACAAAAAAGCGATTGATTTTAACAAAATGATCGGATTAGGCAACTTTAAAGCAACGAAAGACATTTTCGTAGACGATCCGACTAAAACTGTTGAAATGCTAAGCAAACGATATGGGGCAAAAACATGGGTGGGAAAACAGGTTGACTCTTTCGTGCAAAGCGCAGCGTCTCTCCCTATCGACATAGGTTCAGCGGCGCTAACGGGTGGAGCGGCTAAAGTTGCAACCGCTTCGACCGCTGTTGCAGATTGGCTCAGTGGAGTATCAAACTTTGTCTTAGGCTCTGGAATACAAGGCGCTGTCAAAGGCTATGAGAAAAACGGCATTATGGGTGCGTTAACTGGTGGGACAGAAGGGTCTGTTTTTGCCCGTGCCTATGAAATGAACCCGGCAGGAATAAAAGACAGCATTGCGAAAGCAGCCTCAAAAGATTTAGGTAAATTTGTTGCTATAGGCGTTGGGCAAACATATTACAATGCAGCCAAACAAGGCAGAATCCCCACAGCGCAAGAAGTAAATAATTCTGTAGTGCAGTCAGCGGCAATGAGTGCGGCGTTTATAACCTTACCTTTTATTGAAAAAGCTACAAAAATTCCAGGAGACAAGATTGCAATAGGCTTACTTAACCGTCGGCTGAATAAAGCGTTTTCCAGTAATAATATGGAAGAAGCTCAGGAAGCTATGAACAAGTTTTTTAAAGGAACAAATGTCAGTGATCAAGCCAAACAAGAAGTATTCGATGTTATGGCTAAGGCTAATGGGCCCGCTAAGGAGGACTCAACCCAGAAACAAAACCTGTTCAACGATAACGAAGATCAAAACGCAGAACCAGCGAATAGACCTGTAGCGCTTGGCGGAAGTGCGACTTCTAAAGATATCGAAAATAATGTAAAAGACTCGATTACGGCTCTCGGCGGGAGTGAAATTCCACCTGAACAGCCTATAACGGACAATCAAGAACCGCAAGAGCAGACGGCACCCGTTCCACCTGAAACCAGCCCTGACCAGGGCCAACTTGGAGTAGAAGGAAAGAAGGAGAACTCAACAGAGACACAACCTGCCCCAGAGCAAGGGCAATCACCAGCAGAAGCGCTACCTGCCGGTTTAACTCCGGACATACCCCAGGGGACGCCCGCTGTAGCGCCAGTCCCCCAGGATAACTTAACCCCAGGCACTAAAATAACGTACAAAACAAAAAAAGGAGAAGATACCGGTACAATTATCAAAACCCACCCAACAAAACCGACCATGGTTTATATCAAAAAGTCGGATGGCAACAAGACGTACGTGTTTAAAAAAAGTATTTTAGGGGTTGAGCCTGGACCGAAAGTATCCGGCACCGAAGGGGCTGGCAAAGCTTCTCCGACTCCATTAGAAATAGTAAACACACCGGCAGAAGAACTTTATAAAAAATATCCCGAATACGGTAAAGAAGTAAAGGCAGAACAAGAAAAGGAGCAGGCTAAAAATAAAGCCAAGAGTGAAGCTGCTCGAAAAATAGACTCAGCAGTAAAGACCCTAAAAAATGAGATATTAGATTGGTCAAATAGAAAATACAAAAAGAATGACACAATGGTTTCAGCGGGCGGGATAAAAGATGACCTAAATGCGGGAACAACATCTATTAGCGCCGCTAATGAAAAAAGACGGAAAAGAAATATCCAAGACAGGAAACGGTCTATACTCGAACTTGAGAAAATAAAAAAACGCCTTGAGAACGGTGAAGATGAACAAAAGTTATACGGTGAGTTATTAGACTCAAAATACGCCCCACTGGTTGATTTTGCTGAAAAGCAGCTTTCCGGTAAAAAGACTGTAGCCAAAGAGACCACAAAACCACAGACAAAGTCAAGTGAGAAAGAAGACAAAAAAAGACAAGCAACTATCAAAAAGATACGAACTTTTGCAACAAAGCTAAAAAAGAGTAACGAAGAAAAATATAATCAAGACAGAGAAGAAAACACCCCTCGCAGAGCACAGATGGCCTCAAACGCACGGGCTGACGCCTCGCATGGTATCCAAGTCGCTAAGACTATGCTTAACATTGCAGACTTGCTTGAGTCCGGATACACCGGTCCTCTTGAGAAAGTCAAAACAGCAACACATGTAAAGGCCCTTGAGTCGGCCTTGCACCTTGCGCAATACGAGACCTGGAAAAAGCAAGGGCTTTCTTATGGAGAACAACAGCAAAGAAAAGGTGAACCGTTTTCCGCAGAAGATGTAAAGCATCTTAAATTTGATAGTTCAATTAGTCTCCCTGAAGGCGGGGTGAACACACTTAGAAAAGATTTAAGAAAACACTCTGGCGGTAAAAAGCTTGCATCGAAAATTCACGGGACGGAATTGAGCCCTGATCTTGCAAAAAGCTTGGTTGCTTTTGAGAAAAAAATAAAGGGGAAGGGAACACGGTTTTCTTTACCGGGGACAGTTGAAGACCAGTTGAAAGACTACAACCGCTATAAGGCAATGGGTGTTAGCAATTCAACTGAACTTAAAGCCCTTGCAAGAGAGTACATCAAGGTTCGGGAAGGCGGAATAAAAGAAGACCCCGTGAAGGAAGCTGAACGGAAACTTATCGGTACAAAACCAGGCGTCGATTTTTTCCCAACACCTAAAACAATTGCCAATGTTTTAGTCAAGCGGGCAGATATTCAAAAAGATGATAAGGTCTTAGAACCATCAGCCGGGAAAGGTGACATTGCAGATGTTATCAAAGAAAAGCACCCTGATAGCAAGCTTGATACGGTTGAGTTAAGTCCTACTCTTAACGAAATTCTTAAGCTTAAAAAGCATAACGTCACTGGTAGCGACTTCCTTGAGCATACAGGCGAGTATGATAAGATTATAATGAACCCGCCTTTTTCAAAGGGCATGGACGTTGACCATGTAATGCACGCTTATTCACTATTAAAGCCAGGCGGCAAAATTGTTGCCATTATGAGCGAGCATCCATTCTTCGCAAGTGATAAAAAATCTATTGCTTTTAGAGAGTGGCTTTCTGATAAGGGGACCTCTGAAAAACTACCTGAAAAATCATTTACCGGTAAAGAGGCGTTTAGGCAGACCGGCGTTAATTCAAGAGTTGTAGAAATTAAAAAACCAAACGAAGGGAAGACAGAGACACCCAAACAAGCGGCCCAACCCGAAGAGAAACGTACATACAAACCTCGGACATGGTTTAAGCTTGGAGAAGAGGTCTCATGGGCATACAAGGACAAAACCGGAAAGAGTTCTCCGTTAAAACCGAATAAAGAAGTCTTGAAAGAGACAGCACAAAAACTTGGCATCACTGTAGCAGACGCAGAACGTGGACTTTCTGTGTATCATTCTGGCGATCCTTCATATGATGAAAATCTTTTTAAGGATAAAAAAATACCGATAGTAAGCGTTCCGAAACCGGACGCCCACGGGGAATTAAAACCGAAGCAGCCCAACAAGGCAGAGCAAAAAGCAAAAAAAGCCCCCCAGGGGGAAGAAGGCACCTCGTATCTATCTGATGGTACTCCTATTAAATTCAAATATGAGGTTGTTGACTTACCCGATCTTGTCCAATCACACGATGTCAATGGAACACCGAACCCAGACTACACCGAAGGCAAACAGCCACGTGACCGCAGCAAAGAAGCTTATCTTTTACAAACCGATAAGTACGCTGCCAACCTCGCACCAGAGGCGCACTTAGGCAAAAGCCCTAATTTTGCGACGGGTGCACCCTTGGTATCCCCGGATAGTAACGAAATTGAAGCAGGCCATGGAAGAACGCAAGCAATAACCAAAGCGTATAATAACCCTAACAACAACAAAGGGGCAGAATACAAAAAATGGGTAGAAACGAATGCTGCCAAATACGGGATAAAACTTGATGGAAAAATATCCCATCCTGTTTTGATCAGGCGGAGGATAACGCCTGTCGATGATATTAAAGCAATCACAGAGGGATCAAACGACTCAATAACCGCACAGATGTCAGCCACGGAGCAAGCAAGGGTCGACTCCGGCAACCTAACGTCAAATGATTTGTCTTTGTTTAGACCGGATAATGACGGTAACATAAACGCGGCAAGTAACAGGCCTTTTGTTTCACGCTTTCTTAAAAAAATGACGGTTGAAGAGCAGGTCCATTATGTAGGCAAAAATGGTGAAATCACAAAACAGCTTGTAGATCGTATTCAAGCGGCAATCTTTCAGAAAGCCTATGGGTCTGATGAATTATCAGGGATGGCAACCGAAGACGCAAACCCAGATATCAAAAATATTCTAAACGGGATGACAGCAGGTGCGGTCGATTTTGCAAAAGCAAGAGGATTAAATGGAAAAGTTGCAGACCCGATCATAAAAGATATTGTGGATGGGGTTTTATATCTCAGGCAAGCTCAGAAAGAATACCCGGATTTAAAAGCAGGCAAGAACGCTACGAGGGCGCAGACGCAATTAGCACAAGCCTTAGCTCAACAGGATATGTTTAATGCTAAAGTTCCAAAAGAAGTGGAACAAGTTGCTTCCTTTCTTGCAGATAATATCAGGAGCGGAAAGCGTATAGGAGAGTTTTTATCTTCTGTAGGGCATTACCTTAAAAAAGGTATTGCAGACTTGAAACAAATGGACGCTTTTGGTACAAAGGATACATTAAACTCTCGTTCTTTAATTGACACAGCTTTACAACAACTTGAGGATAAATACGATGACAAGCAACAAGACCTCTTCAGCAGACAAGCTATCGAAGAGCCAAAAGCAGCGTTTTATGGACTTGATAATGAAACAAGCGATAAAAAAGGCGAACCAGAAGAAGATTCCAAACGAAGCGCCGTTGAAACCCCCGATAAAGTAAAGGAGCCTCAAAATGGCAAAGCCAGACAACTTGATTTATTTGAATTTCAAGCCGAAGAACTCCAAAAAGTTAAAATCCCAGGGAAGTTACAGGCAAAACAAAAAGTATCAACTACCCGTGTTGGAAGAACTAATCTTGCCAAAGACGGCTACATCATACAAAGCCCGCAAGATGCGGCCTCGTTCTTAGCCCACCTCGTTTTAGAGCCTCAAGAAAACGCTTATTTTGTAGCTTTGGATAAAAATGGTAAGGTCCTCGAAGTTGTCCGGCATACTGTTGGGACCAGAGGGCAAAGCTTAATAGACCCTATTGCAGCAGTGACTCCGTCCTTCCGATTTAAGAACATAGACAAAATTGTCTTTGCGCATAATCATCCTTCTGGTGATATGGAGGCCTCTTCCTCCGACAAAAATATTCTTTCCAAAATAAAACAAATAGCTTCTCTTAAGAATATAGACATCCTGCCTCTTATTGTTGGGGATTCAGAGTTCATTGTTTTTAATGAACAGGGTGATACGTCAAAAGTAACCCCGATTAAAAATACAATCAAAAAAGAGGATATACCCTTAAGCGAACGTATTTTTAGAAAACGGGTTAAAAAAACTGACAAACAAATCATGAACCACAAAGACGCCCAGAATAGATTGGAAAAGGAAGAAGACGGCTTTTTGCTTCTTAATTCAAGGAATCAAGAAACTGGTTTTTTACCCTTCCCCTCCGGGATGTCTCAAAAAGAGATCACTGCAAGAGTTTTAGAAGCAGTTGAAAAAACAAACGCTACTTCGATTCTGATTAATAATAAACCCCCTAAAAATGCCTCTGGCAGGTTATTGTTCTTAAAAAAACTTTCAGATGCTTTATTGAAAAATGATGTTAAAGTTTTTGATATTTTTTCATACACAAAAACCGGGACTGTAGTAAATGATCCGCAGGACCTTACCCGAGACGCACAGTATAACATCGAGGACTTGAACAAGGACGATGTTCAATACCAAGTGGCTTACCATGCGTCGCCTTTTACCTGGGAAGCAGAGCCAGGGTTTCCATATGGCCGGCCAAGATTAGATAAAATCTTTAGCAAAGAAACTGTCGGAGAGGGGGCATGGGTTTTTGGAGCGGGGTGGTACTCAGGAGAATCGAAAGATGCCATTAGAAGCTATCTAAAGAGGTGGCAAGGTGATTCTTTTAGTGTCAATGGTGTTGACTATAAGGTCACAACGGAAGGCATCATTGATGTAGAAACAAATGAAAAGCTGAAGGGCTTAGAAGATGATACTATACATTCACTGGTTGCTAACGATTTCGATAGAGAAGCAGCGATCGAAGACTTAAAATATAGGTACAGAAATGACAAAAATACGGATATAACTTCAGCCGTTAACCTGATTAAGAATGCTTATATAAAAAATGCCGCATCTCTATACAAACTTGATATCCCAGACGAAATTATCCCGCACCTTTTGGATTGGGATGAACCTTTCTCTGAACAAACTGAATATGTTAAAAAAGCACTCCAACCATTAATGGAATATTTAAAAAGTACCGGTAGGTATTCTGATGATGTTTTGGACTCTTTATGGGGTGAGCAACTTTATGGTGCTGCCTCAGAGTTTGTTATAAACAAAGGGACCCCGGACTCGAACGATGAAGATATAGTGTCATCAAGATACTTAGCTTCGGTAGGCATCCCAGGCGACAAATATTTAGATGGGGAAAGTAGAAATCTTCAACGGATAGCCCTTCGGGATGACCCTCTCTTAAAAGCACAAATGGAGAAAGACAAGAAAGAAATATTAGAAATAAAAAAGGAACTTGAAGATAACAAAAATAATAGTAATCTTCTCCCGCATTTTTTTGAATCACGGAAGGAGCGGATAGCTCTCTTAAACAGACAGATTCTTTCTACAAAGAGAACATTAGAGGCATCAAAAAGAGGGGATGGCCTCACCTACAATTATGTCCTCTGGAATCAGAAAGTAATTGATCAAACAGTTTTATTGAAACGTAATGAAAAAATTTTGGAAAGAGTTTCTTCTCAAAAAAAACAAGCAGGAATCACTGCCCCGGTAACCCTCCAAAAAGTAAAATCTTATTTCAAGTCCCTTAACCTTAAAACCGGGGTCACCCCGGAAGGCCATGTATGGGTAAGATCAAAGTCCGGTCTTGGCTTCACCGTAGAGACGGTCAAACGCTTTTCGGACAAAGAATACGAAGTTGCCATAAACTCAGGGGCTATGAAATCAGATGGGCACATTGCCGGGCAATTAATTGGTCACAAAATTAAAATCTCTTCTGATTTTGGAGACGAACAAACGCTTATCCATGAGGTGATCCACCTTATGGAGAAGGCAGGCATATTTTCTAAGTTAGACCTATCAGTGCTTGACACTGGGCTAAAGAACCGCACAGGGCTTGCTAAAGACGATAAAATTACCCTAAGTAAGGACTCCAGAGAAAACAGGGCCAACTACCTGTCAAAGGTGCTTGCCAACCGTAAAATGGACAGGAGCACGCCTCTTGGCCGTGTTGTCCAAAAGGTTGCGGACTTCATGGATGCGTTACGCAATACAGTAAAAGCAATAGTGACTGGCGAGAAACAGTCAAGCGTCCGTAAACTTGCAAAGGGCATAGAGACAGGGGATATTTATAATCGAGAGGGCAAACCAAATACAAGCGCAAACTCACAGTATGAAACCACCGCAGACATGTGGTATTCCCAGATGGAGAACTTTCTTAGTCAAAAGCTTAATAATGGAAACGCGGAAACAATCAAAAGTCAGCTTCAAAGCTGGGCCAAAAAGGGAAAATTTAAGCAGGAAGAGCTTGAATGGTCAGGCGTTATGGATTGGTTGAATGATCAGAAGGGTAAAGTTAAGAAGCAGGATGTTCTTGACTTTCTGAATAAAAACCGAGTTCAGATTAAAGAAGTTATGAGGGGAGCAGATAAATATTCAAAAGAGTTAAAAGCTTTGTCAGATAGGCAATACAACGGGGAAACGCTATCTGAAGAGGAGTTAAACAGATACAGAGAGCTTTCGAGAAAAGAGACTAAAAAAGATACTAAATTCTCAGAATACACCGAACCAGGCGGAAAGAATTACCGTGAATTGCTGTTGACGTTGCCAACTCCTATAAACAAGGGGCAGGAACAATTCAAAGCGTTCCAAGCAAAGATGGAGGAGAAATATGGCGTTTCCGGCGTAGCTATCTGGGACAAAATGAACGATAAAGAGACGGCAGAGTTAGACAGGCTTGATAAGGCAGCCTCTGAAACAGCCGCTAATAACTACAAATCCCCCCACTGGGACGAACCCAACACATTTGTAACTGCCAGGATGTCAGACTATACAGATAGAGACGGAAACAAGGTTCTGGTCCTTCATGAGATGCAGGACGATTGGGCTTCGGATATTCGAAAGAAGGGGGTCAAGAAAGATTTAACGTATTCTCACAAAAAAGATCCAGAGATGGGTGGATGGTCAGTTTATGATTCAGAAGGTAATAAAGTTTCCGTAAACTCATACCCTACAGAAAGTGGGGCTATAGAGGCCGCCAAGACTTGGCGGAATGTCCACGGTGCCCCTGGGATTCCAGACTATCCCTTCAAAAACACTTCCTACGACTTAATGCTTCGTCGTCTTGTAAGATACGCAGCAGAGAACGGATACGATAAGATTGCTTGGTTCCCAGGCAGTACCCACACCAAACGGTGGGGGTCTGAAAAGATTGCTTGGGAAAAAACAAAGGATGGCTGGGAAGTAGAAGTCAAAGAGCAAGTCTCTGGTCATGCTGGAAATATCGCCGACATAGAAGCTGCCGCCCGTGAAAAAGGTATCCTTCTTGAAGAGACCGTCACTGTTAGAAATAAAGCTGAATTAAAAGAAGCTATCCGCACCATAGCCAGGCGGGAAGAAAACTCTTTTTCCAAAGAAAACTTTGAAAAGATGTTGGAAGCCAGAACAAATAAAATCTGGGCTCGGATGCAAAAAGAAAACTCCGGAGTGTCTTTCCCACGTAAAGAAAGCTTTGAAAACATTTATGATGAACAATTAGTAAATAAAGCCAACAAGTTTTTCAATAAAAAGAAATGGGGTAAAGCGAAAGTCGGGGAAACAGAAATAAAAAAAGGACCCGAGTTTAAAATAGAAAAAAACGGAAATTTTTATTCTGTGACTGACCCAGATGGCAATATAGTAGTGAAGAATACCACCAAAGAAAAGGCCGAACAATTTTTGCGCAAACCCATAAAAATTCACACCCTGTCAATAACTCCCCAGATGAAAAAAAAAGCCCTACGGGAAGGAATGCCGCTTTACCAGACCAAACACAGCAATGAAACGAATGACAAATACAAAGATTCCGTCTCGACAATAAGCCACGTAATAGACCTGCCGGAGATAGTTGAGCTTGCCAAAGATTTACAGAATGGAAAGAACCTTAAACTTGTCAACGTCTTGAGAGCAGCCGGGGGTAAAGCTAATGGATCTTTTTCCCCTAATGGAGACGGATCTATCAAAGTTGTCAGGTCTCTTTTTGAAGACACAGACCAAACCAAAAAAGAAATTGCGTATAATATCGGCAAGATCGTAGACTATTTACCTGACAAAACGCTTGCCCGTGGGAATATTTTGGGTAGTATTGCTTCTCTTAAAAAATACATGAAGCATACCATCAGCGCATCACCTGACATTCCATCCGAGCTAACACCAAAAGATAGAATACGGCTAAAGCGGGAAGCCAATAAATTGGTTTCCAAGGAAAAAGACACTTGGATTGATGAAGTTGTCACAAAAAGAATCCCTGTAAAGCCTAAAGATATTCTTGGTATTTGGAATAGTTTAGAAGACTCAAAACTGCTTAATAAAAACCTATACGATTATATAGCCAGCCTGAACACTGCTCAGAAAAAAGCGGTTATATCAGCAGCTCTAAGGGGTGTGGTGAAAGATGATCTTCAACGTTTTTCTGAAATAGTAAACGAGCCTACCGGAAAGAAAATTAAACAAACGCTTTCCGATGAAGAGTTTAAGAAAAGAGTATCTAAAAAATACGCTGACCTTATCAATAAAGAATTATCAAAACGAAAAATGTTTAGCTTAGAGCAGACAATGAACGAATTGAAAGCGTTTTCCGAAACCTGGAAGCCATTCGACCCAGCCGCTAACTTTAAGGTCACCAATTATAGATTCTCTCCACGTGAGTTGTATGCTGATGCTTTTAGCGGCCTTGTGAATGCGCCTGGTTTATTGAAAGAAAAAGCGCCGAATTTTTATGAAGGCTTTTTTAATTATCTTAAAAGAAAGCCAGAGGTTGAAGCCAAATGGAAGGAAATACAAGATAGAATAGGCAAAGGTTCAGACGAAGTGTCCAACCATCGCATTGATGGGGTTTATGAAATGTTCAGGCGTTCCGCTAACATCCATAAAGGAAAAAACCTTGAAAGGAAAGGAAACCTTAAGGGGTTTATTGATGTTCTTGGCAGGGGGATGTGGGATGAAGATTTTCCCATTCAGAAAGAGCTTGCTAAGTTAACCAAGAAAGGCGGTGAAGCGGCCGAACATGCCAGAGCAACAAAATGGATGATGGAAACCACAGAATATCTTGCCTCCGAAGTAAACGATATGATGCATGAAATAAATAAGAAAGTTCTTGTCCACGCAGAGAGAAACGATATCTCTAACGATGATATTGGCGCTTATTTAATGATGAAGCATATCGAAAAAAATAGAGAAGGAATTGCAAGCACACGTGGCTTTTATAAAGAAAGCGTCCAAAAAGACTTGAAAACGCTTGAAAAAAGGTTAGGTAAAGAAAAATTCGATACCATTGTAGAGCTTGCAAAAGAATATCGGAAAATACGTGAGAAAAGAATTATCCCTTTAATCGAAAAATCCGGGCTTGCTACTCCAAATTTTTTAAAAATTATAAAAGACCGTACCTTTTATGCCAAAATGTCAGTTATCCATTGGCTTGAAGAGAAATACGGTGGAACGGCAACTGCTACCTTTAAAGCGCAAGTGGGGTCTCTTGAAGATATAGACAACCCTTTTGTGGCAACTATGCTACAAGATATAGCCGTAATTAAAGCTGCCCGGCTGAACATGACAAAAACGGAATTAGTTAAGGACTTGGAGAAATTAGACCTAATCAAAAAAGCACCTGAAGAGTTTACTAAAGGTCTTGGTAAGACAGTAGCTCAGGACCCGAAAGACCCCAGGTTCTCTATGTTTATGATACTCCGTGACGGCAAACCGGTTTACTACCATGTGTCTAAAGAAATTGCCGAAGCCTTTGATAAAAGACCGTTTGAAGCAACTCAAATGGCGCAATTCTGGCATTATGCCTCACAGCCTATCCGTGAAATATTGGTTAACAAAAATCCAATCTGGATGGCACGAAATCCAGGACGTGACTTTCTTTCTACGGTAAAAAACAATCCAGAAATCAAACTCCGCCATACGATCCCCCTCCTTAAAGAATACAAGAAGGCGTGGAAAGAAGTTTGGGCGGAAGCGATGAAAGGAGAACGGAGTAAGTTTATCTCTCAAATGTACCAAAATAAGGAACTCCTTTCAAATAGAGTCTGGGGCGGGAAAGAAGAAAACTACGAAGACGAAATACAACGGATCAGCGATAGTTTTGGCTTGTCCGAAAGAGAAGCCCATGACGAACATAAATATAAAAAACAGCTTAAAACCGCTTGGGAATTTTTAGATAATCTTGGCCGGGCTACGGAAATTTGGGGGAAAGTCTCAGGGAAAAGATTTTTAATCGAGAACACGAATCTATCAGAAGCAGAAATAGGCCATAGGGTCCGGGGGAGAATCGGAACCCCCAATGTAAAAGCTCGCCCCGCATGGCAGCAGACCCTTAACAATGTGTTTATGTTCTCAACAGTGGGGAAAGAAGGCATAAGGGCTGCGCTTGAATCGTACCGTGAAGACAAGGCAACGTATCTTTGGAAGACGGCCATGATAAACATTCTGCCTAAGGTATTATTAGCAACGGCCGCAAAAGGCTTGTTAGGCGGGTACAACAAAGCAATGGTTGATAGGGTCTCCGAATATAATAAATCTCATTATACAGTGATCCCCCTTTTTATCGATAAAAGAGGAAAAGTCCATTACCTTAGAATACCCCAGGATTACGAAGGTCAATACTTTGGGTCTATTTTTTGGAAACTTTTGAACCTTAAAGTCTCCGGCCCGCAAGGCGCATTAAACGAATTAGTCCAAGCACAACCGTATCAATTACATCCACTAATAAGCGTGGGGATGAAACTGGCAGATTATTACTTAAAAGGCCAAGACCCTGTTGACAGCTATCGTGGTGAATACATTTTACCAAGACGGGTGTTCAGAGTAGGTGGGGGAAAAGCCGCTTGGGACTTAGGCAAATACGCCTGGAAAAACCTTGGGTTCAGCGTATTTTATAACCCTTCATATAGCGATATTGAAAAGCAAAGAACTGATACAGAAAAGTTTTTACGTTCTTTCCCAGGAAATATTCTTGGAACTTTTTATCAAATATCTGATTATGGGTTACAGGAACAGCTTCAAGCGGAGTTTGACGCAAGCAGAAAACAACAAGCCAGACAATCTCTTGCGGCTGATAAAAATATAGCGAATATGTCACCGCAACAAAAGGTAGCTCTCTATTCAATGGGAGACGCAAACGTAAAAAAGAAACTCATAAAAATATGGCTGAGACAAAAAAACACGGCATACTCTAACGCCATGGCAAACGCACGATCTAAGAAAGAAATATGGATGGTCTTACAGCGTATGGCACAAGATCATAGACTACTGAGAGGTAAATAACAAACCTTTCTATATAGGAGTATTTGACAACACCGGGCAAGATTATTCTTGACTAAGCAGATATACTTACAAGGAGAATAAATTGAAATGTATCTTTTATGCTTTAAAAATGTGGCTTGCACGGGGCGGGTACCTATGGGTCAGGAAATCAAAAATTTGCAAGTTTATTCCGCATTTCGGGTGGTCGAAGGGCGTAACAGATGCAGAGCACTGGCAGCCAGATAAACCTATGCATGGCTGGAAAGTCCTGCTGATAAAATGGTGTGCAAAAGGTGAAGTGAAACCGGGAGATTGATAAAATGCTTACAGGACTACAAGAAGAAATAGACAAATATCAGGAACTCATCGGAGCTTCTAAAAAAGTGATTATGAACAAGCTCAACAACGAGCCGGGACAGGTTGAGACCTGGGTTGTGAGAGATGATAATGTAAAAGTTCCAAAAGGCGATATGTTGGAGTTAACGTCTGCCGCTTCCCAGGTTAAATTATTCGATTGGATGAAAGCCGAAAGCGATGCTGCAAAAGGGTTTTCATTATTTTATTATGCCCATGACCAATTTAAAGTATCAGACCCAGTTTTCCGAGGAACCATTCAACTTTTATGTGATCCACTTGCAATAATGACAGAACCAGAACGGGATGCAATTCTAAGATTGGGAGAAAGATTGCAGACTCGATCAGAAGAACTCTTTGGAAGAAAGATTACAGAGGAGGATTTTGAATAATGGCAAATGAAGTTTTATTAAAATCCAGAGCACGAATAACAGCACAGGGAAACGGCACGGCTTTAACAGCAGACGTTGACCCTAATGGAAGTTATACAGGAGATACGCCGGTTATCCTTAACAACAAATATACTGGTACAGAGAACTGCAAAGGCGCTGAGGCGTTACAGCTTGAACTTGATGTAACAACTCATTTAGGCGGAGATACCTCGGCTGAAATTTGGTACACAATTTCAGAAGATGGTACGAATTATACAAAATGGAGATATTCACATTCTATTGGTGAAACCATTTTGGATGCAACTACCCCCAGAGTTGATGCCGGTATATTTTCTTTATCAGCTCAATACACAAAACTTGCCGTGGTGGCTCGTGATGTTGCTTTTAATGCGAATCTGTATGCAACGCCTAAATTGATGGAAATTCAATAATGGTTTTCTTAAGGCAAAAATATAAGATTAAGCCGCAAGCCTGGGGGCCTGTCTCTGAAGTTCAAGCTTCTTTGTTTAAGAATGCTGAGAGGGTTGGAATTGACCCTGAGAGTATTGCGCTTGCCATGCCGATGTGGAATCCTGGTCAACAATTAAATTATATTCTCCCTTCTGTCGTTATTTCAGGGCTTGTTTCATTTAAAAATAATAGGTTAAGATTTGATGGATCGAAATATTTATCTCATGAATCTGTATGGCCTGATGGAACTATTGGAGGTAAAATTGCATGGACGACTATAACAGGGGTTGAACCATCTAATAATAGCTCTAATAAATATTTTCTTGATTGTTTAAATAATAATAATTCTGCTCATATATGTGGTTATCAAGATGGATATTATAATATTTTTGGTTCCCTTTATCCTAAAGACAATGACCCAGCGTATTCACAACTTCCAATAGAAAATAAAAAACCAGATATTGTTTCATGGAAAAAAGATAAATTCAAACAAATGGATGGTTTTGTAAATAGCAAAAAATATAAATCTTTTGTACAAAATGAAGGAACTTTTGATTTTGATTTAAGTTTAAAAATTGGTTCAAGTTATAGAGCTTCTGATTTTTTTATTGGAGATTTATTTTTTCTTTATGTTTTTTCAAAGGATCTTAAAGATTCTCAAATTGCTGCCCTTTCTGACAACCCATATCAATTATTCCATCGTGTCGCCCCAGTCGTTTATTTTATCCCGACAACAACCACTCCTGGAGCAATCAGCCTTCTTGCGAATTTAACCAATGCCACAGCCACCAGCGACGTTACGCAAACCATAGACCGCAGCATTAACGCAGCCCTGGCAAACAGCACGAATACGCTTGATGTTTCTCAAACCATTCTCCGAGAACTTATTTTAAATTTCATAAATGAGACGACCACAAAAAATATTTCGGTTTTTCTCTCAAGAATTAAGAAAGCACAATTTATATCAGCATTTAATGGATCTGACCAAGCGCAATTTACTCCTGATTTTGCTACAGGTAGTGCAATAATTTCTCTTCTTGCAAATCTAACAAATGTAACAAGTGCATCAAATATCAATCGAATCATTGGAAGAGAGTTATTCTCTAATTTAGTAAATACATCAAGCACAACGGGTCTTAATAAAATAGTAATAAAATCATTGCTTGCTATTCTTTCTAATTCTTCTGTTCTTCCAGGTATTCATCAAATAGTTATAAGAGATTTAATAGGTGATCTTTCCAATGATTTTGTTACTTCAAACATTAATGTTATAAAAATTATTTCAATTATAGCATCAATTATAAATCAATCAAGTATCACTAATATTAATAAAATGGTACTTCGAGATTTACTTACAAATCTTTCTAATACTTCAAGTATAACAGATATAACGGTTGCTTTATCAGGTGTAATTTCTCTTCTTGCAGATTTAACAAATTTATCAAGTACATCAGATATTAATAAAATTATTGGAAGAGATTTAATCATTAATTTAATCAATTTAACAAATACGTATGATATTCATAAAATTATTATAAAGGATTTACTTACAAATCTTTCTAATACATCAAATGTTTCTGATATAGGAAAGATTATTATAAAGGATTTACTTACAAATCTTTCTAATACATCAAATATAACAGAGGTAAACAAAAATATTATAAAAGATTTAACAGGAGATTTATCGAACGGAACAGTTACTACAAATATCAGTATTTTATTATCTGGTGTAATATTTTTAATATCAAATCTTTCTAATCAAACGAGTACAACAAATATTGATAAAATTATTAAAAGAGATTTAATTGGAACTTTTTCAAACGCTACAGTTACATCAGATATTAATATTTTAATTTCCGGAATAATTTCTTTAATCTCAAATCTTTCTAATCAAACAAATACATCAGATATTGATAAAACAATAACAAGGAATATTATATCTGATTTATCTAATATTACTGATACCACAGATATTAATATTGTTCTTGCAAATATAATAAGTCTTATAAGTTCTTTAACGAACGTAACAAATACAACAGATTTAAATGTATTAAAAACGATTCAATTATCTGCTGATTTTCAAAATAGTACAACCGCAACAGATATTCAAAAAACTATATTAAGAATTTTAACGGCAAGTTTAGAAAACGGGAGTTTAACTTCTGATATTAGAATCCTTTTAGGAGTCTTAACAATATTGGCTTCTGATATTTTGGGTATAAAAATAGACCAAGATATCTATTCAGCAAAAATAGACCAAGATATCTATTCAGCAATTATTAACCAATTAATTTAAAGGAAAAAAATCATGGGAGAATTATCAAATTTTGCAAGAACAAAACTTGTAGATCATGTTTTTAAAACGGCTTATACACCGGTAACACCTTTATATCTTGTACTTTGTACTACATTACCTGCAAAAAATGATACAGGTTCAACTATTGTTGAAACAGATTATGCAGGATATGTAAGAAAGTCATTCACAGGATCTTCTTTCTTTGGAGCCGCTGGTGCAACAACATTAAGGGAAATTATTCAGTCGGCAGAAATAGAACTTGCACAGGCAACTGGGCCAAGTACCTCTGATATAAATTCTTGGGCGATTGTAGATGATTCAACAGCCGGGAATATGCTTGCTTTTGGTGAATTTACAGGGGGAGCATGGAATGTAGTTTCAGGGAATACGCCTAAGATTCCTGCGGGTGAAATGGGAATAACCATCGGTGGCTCGGCTGGAGCAGGTTTTTCAAACTACACAGCTCATAAAATGCTGGATCTGATGTTTAGGAATGTGGCCTGGACCAGCCCGAAAGATTCTCTTTATGCAGGATTAGTGACAGCCGTTGTGAATGATAGTGACACTACTATATCTGAATTATCGGGTAATAATTACGGCAGAGTTCAGATACTTTCTGCAAGTATAAACGCTGCTTCTGCTGGTGCAACAACAAGTAATGCATCGATAACCTTTCCAACTCCGTCAGGGGCATGGGCAACGTTTACATCTTTGGTGGTTATGGATGATAGTTCATCAGGGAATATAATCGGTACAGATAACACAAATATTGTAGATCAATCGGCTGCCTCTGGAGATACTGTAGAACTTACAGCAGGACATTTTAGTGTTAATTTGAGCTAAAGAGGTTAAAATGATAGGAGTTAATTTACAATTATTTGATAATACAACACCACGAGCTAACTTATCTAATATTCAAGCAATGTGGTGGGATGTTACTGAACCAAAGGATGGAACTTCCCCAATTGGTAAATCTTCTTCTGTAACGACGGATGCAAATGGATATATTAATCTTGATTTGTCTAAAGTTACGGGGTTGAGTACCGGTGATTATGGTTTTTTGATGCTTTATAAACTTGATGGGACTGATTATAAAGATAGCTCTGTTTTCGCAGGTAAAGTACAAACATCTGATATTACCTCCGGTGTTGACATGTATTATTATAATTCAGGATGGACAAGACCAACTGATTGGCCGGAGATTGATAGCCCCGTTAACGGGGTTGAGAAAGTTCAGGGTCTTTTTGCTGTTTATGATGTTGAGACTGGGGGTAATGGAGTTGCTTTAATTTGTAATGACAATTACACTGTGGATTGGGGAGATGGGACAGTTTTAAACTACAATCCGGGGGTGACTGCTGAGCATATTTATGACTATTCTAATTCAAACCTCAGTCCTGCAACAAGTGAGGGTTTCAAGTGTGCAGTTGTGACTATTACTCCTCAATCGGGACACCATTTGACGAGTGTTGATTTTAATGTTACACATAGTAATTATACTCCTACCAAGGTTGTTCCTTGGTTAGAGTTTGCTTTTAACGGAAGCTATATTACTAATATAACTATATCGCATGGTACTACTACAAACATCTTTCCGTATATGCTATATCAGGTTAGTCTTGGTGAAAATGCTATTACTGATATGACTCAGCTGTTTTATGAATGTAGTCTCCTGCAATCAATTCCGTTATTTAATATGTCTTCTGCTACGAGTCTAAATAGTTTATTCTATAGTTGCTCCAGCCTAAGAAGTGTTCCACCGATGGATACTTCTTCAGTAACAGATATGGCTGGAATGTTTGCTAAATGTACTTCATTAATGTCAATTCCTCCTATGGATACTTCTTTAGTAACTACTATGAATAGTATATTTGAGTGGGACTATATGTTACGTACTATTCCTTTTATGGACACTTCGTCAGTAACAGATATGAGATATATGTTTTACAGTTGCAAGAGCCTGCAATCTATTCCTATTCTTGATGCAAGTAGTGTTATTGAAACAGATTATATGTTTAGTCAATGCCCTTCTTTACAAAAAGGGGCTTTAAGTGGATTGAAGGTTACAACAAGTTACTATGCCTGTAAGTTAGGGCCAGACGCTTTAAATGAGATATATTCTAATCTTGCAGCTTCTGGTTATTCTCCTGTGTTAAATGTCAAAGGAAATTGGGGAGTTGGTTCGGATAACCAAAGCTTAGTTCCAGCAGGCTGGACAGTCAATGATTCATAGACTTAATAAGGGGGTTTTATGGCGGAAACACAAATTGCAATTGGTCAACAGGGTAGAGACAATTCTTTTTTCTTAACTATTTACAAAAATGGCGTAGCTTTAACCCCTACAGATATGAGTTCTATCACAAAATTTGAAATAAAATTCAACGGGGAATACTACGATTCTGACACATACCCTGCCGGGATTGTGCCGGATAACAGCACTGGGACTATTACTATATACCCCCGTGTATTAGGGCTAAAAGTTTCAACCGATCATAAAACAGAACTGATTATATACGATGCGAACCACACGGCAGGTTTTGTATGGACGCAGTTCCGTATGAAAATTAAAGGGGATGCAATTCCATTATAGGATAGAACTATGGGAAAACCACAGATAAAACCCGTACAAATGGAAACACCCCATCAGATGGAGTAATAGGCAGGATTGATATGAAAAAAATAAACCCTGAAAATTTTACAAAAAAAATTCATTTCCCAATAACCAGAGCAATTTACAAAAAACCGCCAAAAAGAACATGGTTTCAAAAATTATTTAAGTTTTTTGTTTACAGAAGGTCCTTTGAGATGATGGAAGATTATGTTCTCTGGGTGCCTTGTCTCAATTCTTTTATTTTTATTCCAAAAAGATTTGTTTCTGACTTAGCAAGTGTCCCTAAAGTTTTAAATGGAATTTACAATACAAATGGGATGCTATTGCTGGGAGCATGGCCTCATGATTTTGGGTACAAGTACGAAAGTTTGTTTCTTGTCGATGAAAAGACAGGGGAGTTGACTGTTAAGTCTTTTTCCAAAAAAGAACTAGATAATATTTTCAAAAGCCTTTGCGCCTGGGAAAGTGGTTTTAAAGGGGCAGCGGCCGTTGCTAAAGAAGGATTATCTCTTTTCGGTTTTACTGGATGGAACGAAAACAGAAAAGCAAACCATGTTTTAACAGAAGATTTCAAGGAGGTTTTTGGATGAAACGAAAAACTAACTATTTAGTTGTGATCCTGTTCTTGTTGGCTGGATGCGCAGCCGCCGGAACCTGGCAGAACATGACTCCGAAAGGCCGGGCTGCCATAGCGTTATCTGTTTACAATAACGCTTATGATTCGTATTTAACAGAAGTAAAAACTCCGGATCTTTCAAAACAAAGTAAAGACCTGTTGAGAAAAAAGAAAAAAGCGTTAACCGCTTTGCATGCAACACTTAAAGCATACACAGGTTATGTTCAATCAGGGCAAGTGCCGCCTGCTGAAATTGATGCAACGTTGCAAGCGCTGTTAAGGCCATTCTGGAGGATAAAATAATGCCCATTCCTATTGTTTACTTAGATATCGCAAGTTCTTTATTAAAACTCGGGTTTCAGTTCATGGAAAAATCCGGAGCGACAAAAGAACAGCAAGAAGAATTTTTTAATCAGGAATTAGCCAAGTTTAAAAAAAGAAACCCTAATGATCTTCCAGATGTGGAGGGGAAATTATGAATAAACTTGAAGCAATTCTCCCTGAAG
>Ga0114934_10000175_pt1 | contig 38652 bp, 39 predicted proteins | sample 4SBtaG_2_FD_99695 | JGI IMG/M metagenome (GOLD analysis project Ga0114934, IMG submission 99695) | Deep subsurface microbial communities from Kolumbo volcano to uncover new lineages of life (NeLLi) - 4SBTROV10_white metaG | ecosystem: Environmental > Aquatic > Marine > Volcanic ...
GATTTTTCGAACTGGAATGCGAGCTATGATTTTGGTTTGGGTAACGAGTTCAGTGGTTCGAGCAGTGACACGACTCGTGATTGGCAGGGAGAGTACCGATTGGTTGCGGTGTATAGCCGAGCCTTGGACAGTAGCGAGGTATTACAGAATTTCAATGCCGGGCCATAGAGATCCGTTAAATTTTATCCATGAGATTAGGGGGTTCGAACCTGGGTGATTATGATACAGGCATTTGATTGTTTGGATCGCTTAAATATTTCCGACAAGTTTCGTTGTAACATTGCGGTTGCAAGAGGTCGAATTTATTCGAAATAGTTGAAGCTGAAATTTGTAATTACTCGGACATACACTGGATAAATTCTTCTATAGCCTTGCTGGCTTCTGAAGTGTCTTCGTAACAGGAGAGTATTCCATAGACACCACGTAAAGCTTGATCAAGGGAGTACGGCGTTTGCTGGGCAACGTGTGTTGCCAAGGTTAGAGGTAAGTTAGCAGAAAGATGCCTTTTAGGTATAGACATGGCAGCAATGAATCCAATGACGATTAAAACAGAATATGACGCATTGCTATTAAGCGTAGTTCATTTTTTCTAAAATAAAGGAATATTTCTTTAGATTTTAGAAAGTAACAATATATTGTTCTCTCTTTACTTAAATTGTATACGGTGCGTGACGGAAAAATTGCAGCTTATTTTCAATGATTAGCTGCAAATATTAGTACCGAAACCAGGTGGGTATGAAGGTGTATGATGCGTTGTTACATCAGAGATAAAGCGCCTGCCAGATAATCTTTGGTCATGTATAACGCTGCGATACTTCTGGCTTCAGTGCAATTTCCCGAAGAAATTAAGCCAGTTATGTCGTGAATACTCCAAGGTATGATTTCGAGTTCTTCGGGTTCGTCACCAACCAGTTTTTCTTCGTATAATTCTTGCGCCACTACTATTTCTGTTGCATGCTCCAAATACCCTGGAGCAATGGTCACGGACGATAATAATGTAAGTTTATTGGCGCCATAGCCGACTTCTTCTTTCAGTTCTCTATTTGCGGCGTCTAACAGTGGCTCATCAGTTTCAGTTTTCCCTTTTGGAAGTCCTATCTCATATCGATCGACTCCTGCTGCGTATTCGCGTATCAACAATACTGTTTCTTTATCTAACATCGGAACAATGAGTACAGCACCGCTGGATGTGCCGCGCGTCAAACGTTCAAATTGGCATTGAGTACCGTTGCTAAATTCCAGGTCAATCGATTCAATTCGAAAAAGCCGGGTTGTCGCGAGTGTGTTTCTTTTTAATATAGTTGGCTTTTGAGGCATGGTTGACAGATATTGTGTTGTTTTACAGGTATCAGTAAAGTGTAGTTTCAAGCTCAGCCATGAAAATCATGAATTAATTGGGCTGAGTGAAAGTTTCTCTAATTTCTGCTGCGACGTTCCTGTTGCAGAAGCCCGGATCATCAACAATTTCCATCTTAGAAAAATATAAATTGAATACTGACCTTAGGAAAGCTTGGTTTTATCTCGAAAGTTATCCTCGTGGTGCCTGTTTTCTTCGACTACCTGTGGGTTTTTTAGATGATCGATTAATATTTTTTTTGAAGGGTTTTGATCTTCGTTTTTTAGGCTTTTTTATATCAGGTAGTAGCTCTTTCGTTATGGATTCCATCGGTAATTTGTGGCCAAGATAGGATTCAATGTCGGGTAACGAATAAACATATTCCTCGCAAATCAGACTAATGGCTTCTCCACTTGCACCAAGCCGTGCAGTTCTGCCAACTCGGTGGACATAATCTTCTACATCTTGGGGCAGGTCGAAATTAAAGACATGAGAAACATCGGCGATATGTAAGCCTCTGGCAGCGACATCTGTAGCAATTAAGATAGGCAGTTCATTATCCTGGAAACGTTTAAGCAGAGTCTGCCGTTTTTGTTGGGGGACATCACCAGAAAGTACACCGGTATCGAAATTATTTTCTCGGAGAAATATCTTTACCTGTTCGGCAGCCCGTTTGGTGTTAACAAAAATAATACTTCGGGAAGGTGACTTTTGGCAAAGCAAGCCTATAAGTAGAGAAATTTTTTGTTCATTTGCCGGATAATAGGCGTATTGTTTTATTGATTTTGCGGTAATTTGTTTGGGTTCAATACGGACTAATTCGGGGTTATTCATATGCTCGTAGGCAAGTTCCAGTACTCGGTAGGATAATGTTGCCGAAAATAACATGCTGAGCCTTTGTTTTGGTTGCGGTGTTTTTCTCAATAAGTATCTAATGTCCTTAATAAAACCCAGGTCAAACATGCGGTCAGCTTCATCGAGCACAATGACTTGAATATTATCCAGTCGATACAATTTTTGCTTATAAAAATCAATTAAGCGTCCTGGTGTACCGATTAGTATATCTGTGCCTTCGCTGATATCGGCAATTTGCTGTTTGTAACCTGTGCCCCCATAAACAAGGCTGACTTTGAATGGCGTAAATTGTCCGAGTGATTTTGTGTCATTGGCGATTTGAATGGCTAATTCGCGTGTGGGTGCGATAATTAGCGCGCGGGGTTGTTTGTTGCTCTTTTTGTCTTTATTCGCTAACAAATATTGAAATGTAGCGAGTAGAAATGTTGCTGTTTTTCCTGTTCCGGTTTGTGCTTGTCCGGCCACGTCTCGCCCATCAAGGGCTATTGGTAACGCTTTCTCTTGAATGGGTGTGCAGAAGTTATAATCTGCACCTGTTAATCCATTCAATATGACTTCATTCAGGGAAAAACTATCAAATCGTGTGTCGGTTAATGCATTGCTGCCCATACTAATATCCTGACGCTAAATCGATGGTTACGGATCTATTTGATTGCCGTAACCACTGGTTTTGTGAGTTATAAAAAACAACTGAGTCAATGATTTAGATGTGCAGAGAAGATACTTAGTTAAAACAGTAACTACAGTTAAGCCGCTAAGCGGCTCCAAATTTATAGCCATGCTTAAGAAACATGGATTAAGATTTATATTTTGGATGGATCTTATACAATTTGATTTAAGTGTAAAGGATAACCTATTAACGAGCACACGGATATGAAGAAAAATTTTCTATTCCTGAATAATCTTCAAGACAAGAACTTATAGGGATAAAAAAAAGCCATAATTGCTTATAAAAACAGATATATACAGCTTCATGAGTGAGCGGATCAGTAACAATAGCTTGCGTTGCTTTATACATTCAAAAGCAACGATTTTAAGAGTTAGGCTTGCATTAAACTTCAATTTGCGCTGAAATGGGCGACCTTCGTATTCGTATCCGGTATCGATTTCCTGTTTTCTGATGTCGCCAACTCCGGATATCTACACTTCGTAAACAACCTCAATGGAGATAAGCGTGAGCGAAGATATAATTTATGTAACTGATGATGATTTCGGTGAAAATGTACTTAATGCCGAACAACCGGTATTGGTTGATTATTGGGCCGAGTGGTGTGGCCCGTGTAAAATGATCGCACCGGTATTGGATGAAATTGCCGCCGACTATAGTGGGCGAGTGACTGTAGCAAAACTGAATATTGATGAAAACCCAACAACGCCCCAGCATTATGCTGTTCGTGGAATACCCACATTAATGCTATTTAAAAATGGTGAAGTTGAGGCGACAAAAGTGGGTGCGGTAACAAAATCGCAGCTTGCTGAATTCATTGATAGTAATCTGTAGGTTTCCTTTCTCTGGAGTCTTTAGCTAGACGGCTTCTCTATACTGTGCTAGTTTTACATTAACTGTATAAATTCTTCTACCTGTACGTCCTGGCGGGCGTGTCTTTCTCCAAAGCCCATCAACCAATACAGCAATTCAATTTGGGACGGTTCCCGAACGCCGGTTGCGATAATCTAATTTCCTCATTATGAATCTTACCGCATTAAAGCAGCAAACTGTTCCTGAAATTATTCAATCCGCCGAGGCTTTGGGTATTGATGGGGTTGGTCGATCAAGAAAGCAGGATCTGATCTTTGCAATCTTGAAAAAGCACGCAAAAAGTGGAGAAGATATTTACGGTGATGGTGTATTGGAAATTCTCCAGGACGGGTTTGGATTCTTGCGTTCGCCAGGAAGTTCTTATTTGGCCGGTCCGGATGATATCTATGTTTCGCCCAGCCAAATTCGAAGGTTTAGCCTTAGAACCGGCGATACATTATCAGGGAAGATCAGACCCCCGAAAGATAATGAGCGTTATTTCGCAATGCTCAAACTGGAAAAGATTAACTATGATGCGCCGGAAAATGCCAAACATAAACTTCTTTTTACCAACCTGACGCCGCTTTTCCCAAATCAACGCTTTGTTCTGGAAATGGGGAACGGTACAACAGAAGATTTAACCGTTCGTGTGATTGACCTGGTTGCACCGATCGGAAAAGGGCAGCGAGGTTTAATTGTATCGCCACCGAAAGCCGGTAAAACGATGATTTTGCAAAATTTGGCTCATTCTATTGAAGCCAATAATCCGGAATGTTTGCTGATTGTTCTGTTAATTGATGAACGCCCGGAAGAAGTGACCGAAATGGAGCGTTGTGTAAAAGGTGAAGTGGTTTCCAGTACCTTTGACGAACCGCCCACGAGACATGTTCAGGTTGCTGATATGGTGCTTGAGAAAGCTAAGCGTCTGGTTGAGCATAAACACGATGTGGTTATTTTGCTCGATTCAATTACCCGGCTGGCCAGAGCTTATAATACCGTCGTTCCTTCTTCAGGAAAGGTTTTGACCGGTGGTGTGGATGCCAATGCTCTGGAAAGACCCAAGCGGTTTTTTGGTGCAGCGCGTAATATTGAAGAGGGAGGTAGTCTGACTATTCTTGCGACAGCTCTTGTTGATACCGGTTCGCGTATGGATGAAGTCATATATGAAGAATTTAAGGGTACTGGTAACATGGAATTGCACCTGGATCGGAAAATTGCGGAAAAACGGATATATCCAGCGATCAATATAAATCGTTCTGGAACCCGTAGGGAGGAATATCTGGTTGGTCCTGAAGAACTGCAGAAATGTTGGATATTGAGAAAGATTTTACATCCAATGGATGAACTATCAGGCAGTGAATTTCTATTGGGTAAACTCAAAGAAACCAAAACCAACGCTGAATTTTTCGATTCAATGAAGCGTTAATTTTTAGGTTGCTACAATAAGCCTGTTGCCGAAGCTGGTGTGCACCTATAGAGGATTTACGTCTTTTCCTGAGTTTCTTGAACACGGTTTTCGTGAGCATCTAAGGTGTCGTTGTCTGCTAGTTCAACGATAGATTTCGGAATTGGTTTTTTTATTTTGATTCCCAATTCTACGAAACTTTCTGTCTGTCGTATTAGGTTACCCTTACCCCGGGTCAATTTATTCATGATAGTGTCGTAGGTATTTTGTACTGTTGACACCTGCGAACCGAGTTTCTCAAAATCTTCTACAAAGCCCCGAATCTTGTCGTAAAGGGAACCTGCTTTGTCGGCGATAATTCTTGAACTTTCGTTTTGCCTCTCGTAGCGCCAGATATTTTCAATTGTTCGCAATGTGGCTAACAAGGTTGTGGGTGTTACTACGATAATATTATTTTTAAAGGCGTCCGAGAATAAATTATCGTCGTGTTGAAATGCAGCTAGGAACGCCGCTTCTATTGGCATAAACATCAACACGAAGTCCAGTGATCTTAATCCTTTTACATTAGAGTAGTCTTTACTGCTGAGTGTTTTTATATGGTTTCTGATGGCGACGACATGTTCATCAAGTGATTGTCGGCGAACCAAATCTGATTCTGCAGAAGAATACGTTTCGTATGCAATAAGCGATACCTTCGAATCGATGATGACGTCTTTATTTTCGGGTAAATGAACAACGACATCCGGTTTTAGCAGGCGATTATCGGAATCCCTGAATCCCCCTTGGGTATGGTATTCAAAGTCTTTACGTAAGCCCGATTGTTCAAGTACTTTTTCAAGAATCAGTTCTCCCCAGTTTCCTTGTATTTTCTTATCGCCCTTTAAAGCTTTAACCAGGTTATTTGCTTCCTGGGTCATTCGCTGATTTTCAAGATGCAGGTTTTTAATCGCTTCTTTCAGTGAAGCTCGGTCTTTTGATTCGTTGACGTATACATCTTCAACCTTTTTCTTAAATTCGCCTAATTGGGCTTGTAGAGGGGATAGAATATTGCTTATATTGGTTTTGTTTTGTTCGGTAAAAGTTTTACTTTTTTCTTCGAGAATTTTACCAGCCAGAGATTTAAATTGATGAACGAGTTGATCTTCAGCGGTTTTTACCAATTGCAATTTTTCTTCGGCATTTTTGTGTTCGGCCTCGATCCGGGTTTGTAACTCCGCATTGAGAGTTTTAAGTTGTGTCAATTCGGATTGCAGTGTTCCGTTGGTTGATGACAGCTTGAGACATTCTGCTTCAAATTCGGGGATTCTTGATGCTTGCTGTTCGGCACGGGCTCTTGCCTTTGATTCCTGACTTAGTGTTTCTTGTATTGATTCGCTTTTTTCTGTTGCGAGGTTGAGTTGTTGTGTTAGAAATTCAATTTGATAAGATTTTTCGTTGGCGACCGCGAGTTCAGAATTTAGATTAATATTTAAAGATTGCAGTCTGGAGTTTTCATGCCGGATTGCTTTTACCAAGAGTATCGATTTTGTAATGAAAAACAGAATGACGATTAAAACGACAAGGCCTAAGCTCCAAATTAATGCGATTGGCAAGGAGATTGATTCCATATTGAAACCTTAAACTGTCGAGGAATTTTTTATTTTACTCAATACTTTGGCTACAGCATCCAGAGTGTTGTCAATAACCGTTTCGTTATGGGCCGAAGACACAAAACCGGCTTCGAATGCTGATGGAGCGATATAGACACCCTGGCGAATAAGGCCATGGAAATAGTGTTTGAATCGTTCCTGATCACATTCTACAGCAGAGTCAAAATCCCGAATTTGATTTTGCTCGGTAAAAAAAACACCAAACATTCCACCAACAGCGTTTGTGGTGAGCGAAACACCTGTGCTTTTGGCGATATTTTCGATACTTTGGGTCAAACGGATCGTTGTGTCGGATAATTTTTGGTGAAATCCTGGCTTAGATATTAATTCCAGCGTTTTCAGTCCGGCGGCCATTGCAACGGGATTGCCCGATAAGGTGCCAGCCTGATAAACAGGGCCCAGAGGGGCCAGTTGCTGCATGATTTCACGTTTGCCGCCAAACGCACCGACAGGCATACCACCACCAATAATTTTACCCAGAGTAGTTATGTCGGGTGTAATGCCATACAATTCTTGTGCGCCTCCAAGAGCGACTCGAAATCCGGTCATGACTTCGTCAAAAATTAATATGGAATTATATTGGTCGCAGACTTTGCGAAGCGTTTCCAGAAAACCATCTGCTGGCGGAATGCAGTTCATGTTTCCGGCAACCGGTTCGACAATAATTGCAGCAATTTGTGAGCCCAGTGATGAAAATGTTTGTCGAACAGCATCTATATCGTTGTAACCAAGTGTCAAGGTCTGTTCGGCGAGTGCTGTCGGAACACCAGGCGAGCTGGGTACGCCCAGCGTTAATGCTCCTGAACCGGCTTTAACCAGTAATGCGTCGCTGTGGCCATGATAGCAGCCTTCAAATTTTATGATGGTATCGCGGCCCGTATAAGCACGAGCCAGTCGAATGGCGCTCATGGTGGCTTCTGTACCGGAATTAACCATTCGAACCAATTCCAGTGATGGAACCAGCGAACAAAGTTTTTCGGCCATTTGAGTTTCAATTTGGGTGGGTGTTCCAAAACTCAATCCATAGTCTGCGGCTTCATGTACAGCCTGGATAACCTCGGCGTGACTGTGGCCAACGATCATGGGTCCCCAGGAACCGACATAGTCTATGTACTGATTTCCCTCCGAGTCATAGATATACGCACCGGATGCCCTGTCGATAAATAAAGGTGTTCCTCCAACCGATTTAAATGCTCGAACCGGTGAATTGACACCGCCGGGTATAAATGAGTTGGCTGATTCGAATAAGTTTTGTGGATCAGTAGCTGCTGTCATTTAAATAAATTTCTATTTGTAAAATATTGCATATAAGACCATAGGTTGCTGAAAAATCAAATAGCTCGTTTATCGATATCTATATAGAAAGTTTCATGGTTAGGGTGATAGGCAGTAATTTTTTTGGGAGGCGTGTGACCCTTTCGAGTCAGTTTGCCGCAACACTTTTGTTGTAGAAGTCCAATCATTCAATGGTTTACACTTTCATAAAAGCACTCGACGAATGCTTTGTATTATGGCGCCAACAGTTTTTGGGAACTTTTTTTGGCTGGAGACTCGAATTTATAGGGACAGGCGCTACAATTTCTAATGGGAGAGTGCGATGTTTAACTGACAAGCGAGTATGATTTCTTGGTGTCAATGACCGTTTATCGGAACGATTACGCCTTTGGTCGGAAAATACGCGACAATAAAATTTATTCTGCTATAAATTCTACTATGAAAAATAAACGACACAACGCCGGTTTCACCCTGATTGAACTCATGGTTACTTTGATGATTGCCGCTATTGTTTTGAGTTATGGTGTACCCAATTTTAGATCCCTGGTTCAGAATAATCGTCAGTCTGCGCAGATGAATAATTTTTTGACAGCAATGATGCTTGCTCGTAGCGAAGCTGTTAAACGGCATAACAGGGTTACAGTTTGTAAAAGTGCAGACGGTCAGGCTTGTGATGTAAGTGCTAGAGGTTGGCAGCAAGGCTGGATCGTGTTCGATGATCCAATTGCAACCGGGGTTGTTGGGGTAGTGGATGCAGCCACCGACATAATACGTGTGTACGATGGATTCGACAGTACCGCAACGCTAACAGGAAATGGTGTTGTTGTGAATCGTGTGACCTATCGAGCCAGCGGTCTCTCGGTCAATATGTTTGGTACCTTTGTGTATTGTGATGATAGAGTCCCAGTGTTTGCCAATAATCGAGCAAAAGCCAGAGTGTTGATGCTAAGCGCGACGGGACGGGCAAGAGTTCGGCCTGGTGATGATGCTGATGTTCCTGCTGGTGCGGTATGTTAGTTATGAAAGGCTCAAATGCTTCAAAAAGTTCGGGCTTCACTCTGATTGAAGTGCTTATTTCCATGGTAATCCTTGCAATTGGTTTGCTGGGTTTGGCTGGGCTGCAGACGGTTGCTTTAAGGCAGAATAGTTCTTCGCAAATGACTTCACAGGCCATGGATCTGATCAACGAAATGGCCGATAGAATGCGGGCTAACCGGGCGGGTACAGACGCCGATAATTATACTGAAAACCCGGCCCCCGTTGCCCCGGCATGGGACTGTATTACAAATTTTGGCGGAACGGTCACGGGTACAGAATGCAATCCCCAGGAAATTGCTCAACTGGATTTGTCATCATGGCAAACCGCAATCACACGGGTATTCCCGAATGGAGCGGGAGTGATAGGTTGTGTGGATAATACAGATCCCGGATTTCCAGGAGTTGATACGGATGGTGTTTGTACTGTAGGTTCAATGTTTGATCTAACAGTGAGTTGGGATGAAGCAACATCTGATTTAATCGATCCCGTGCAAACATATACGGTGACGATTCAGCCATGATAAAAACGCCCACAAATCGCTTATATCGGCAACAGGGGATTTCTCTGATTGAAATTATGATCGGGCTTTTACTGAGTCTGGTTCTGGTCGGTGGCGTGATACAAATTTATATCAGTAATAAACAAACCTATTTCTTACAGGATGAATTGTCCAGGTTGCAGGAAAATGGTCGATTTGCCACTGAAATATTACAGCGCGTGATTCGCGGGGCCGGATTTCAGAATGGACAGGCGTTTGTGACCGCAACAACAACTGATTCTGCCACGGGGTCTTCCGATCAGATTCAAGTGATTCAAGTAAGTAATACAACCTGCCTCGGACTTGACCCTGCAGGTGGACCACCGGGTGTTGTCAATGACCGTTTTTTTATCGATGTAAATAATAATCTGGCCTGTCAGGGTGATGCAGCAACCCAACCGCTGATCGAAAATGTCGATGAAATGCAGATTCTATATGGCGTTGATGCCGATGGTAATCGTACTGCAGACCGCTATATAAACGCGACAGCAGTGAATGCTGCGGGTCTGTGGTCAACGGTGGTCAGTGTGCGTATTGGTCTGTTACTCAGTACCAGTATCCGTGACGAACGCAGCCGCATGGTTCCGCAACCGCAAAACTTCGGAACGGTGGCGGCCAGTCCTATGTTGGCTATCTTTGATACCGATAATGACGGTACACCGGATTTATTTGATACCGATGGCGATGGTGCTGCGGATTCTAATGTGGCTCAGGACAATCGTTTGTATCGAATCTATACAACGACAGTGGCTCTGCGTAATCGAGTGCCTTAACCCAACTTGGGATCGAATATGAATAAAGTTTTACACTTGAAAGATATGAAGCAGTCAGGCGCAGTATTGATCGTTAGTCTGATGCTATTGTTAGTCATGACGATCATCGGTGTGACCGCGATGCAGACCACTGTCATGCAGCAAAGAATGGCCGGTAATTCAAAAGATCTGACTCTGGCTTTTCAGGCCGCCGAGGCCGCGACCCGTGTGGGCGAATCCTGGTTATCCGGTTTGACCGCAGTTCCGGATACTGCCGAGTGTCCAGGTATCAATTGCGTGGTGTGGGATGCTTATGGTGCGGCAACTGCTTTGTATGATACTTCCGGTGCTACCAAGTATACAGAAGGTTCAATTTGGGACGATCCGGCTATAGCCAGATCCTCAGCCTTAGCAGACATGGAGGGAGTCCCTGTAGCACCAGATTTTGTCGTTGAATTTATAGACCTAATCCGGGACAGCCAGAATATGGGACAGCAACAGGATCTGTCATCGAGTTCATTTCGCAATATTTATGCAGTAACAGCACGGGGAACAGGGGGAAACGCTTCAGCAAGGGCATTTGTACAAACTAACTTTGCGCGGCGTTTTTAAAGGGTACGATTTTTGGGTGGATCAGTTTTTAAAGTTGGAGTCGTACTATGAATACCAGTACCAGAAAAGCCAGTGTCTTTTGGTCAGCGTTATTGGCCGGGGTTCTTTTTTATTCTGCGAATGCGCAATCGGCGAGTTTAACCCTTAGTCAGGTGCCGATATATCTAGGCGGAAGCGTGGAACCCAATATAATGTTTACGCTGGATGATTCCGGTTCGATGCACTGGGAAATGATGCCAGACAATATCACTTATTTCGCCTTTGTTTATCCTCGTGCGCCTAGTATTTATGGTGGTGGAGATTATAGCAATTATCTGGCCGATTTCGATGGGAATAATCCTTACAATTTACTCAGCAGGTCGTCCGCTCAAAATGTAATTTATTACAATCCGGAAATTACCTATGTGCCCTGGGTTGATGCCAATGGTAATTTATACCCGGACGCCCCGCCCACCTGTGCATTGCATAATCCCTATGATGCGGCAAAAGGATGCAGGGATTTAACTATCGCCGATCTGCAAACAGCAACCTGGCGGCGAGCTGAGTGGGATGATGTAAGTAAAACCATAATTAATGTGTTTTGGGAAACTGCAACCGATGCTTTTTTTCCCGCAGTGTATTATCTTTATCACAATGCCGGAGGAGATGGTCGCTGGGATCCGGATGAATATACTAAAGTAGAGATACATCCCGGAAGTGCATATACCGGTAGCACCGAAAGAACCGATTGCGTCGGAGCGCCGGCATGTACCTATGCGGAAGAAATTCAAAATTTTGCCAATTGGTATAGTTATTATCGTTCACGAATTCTTTTGTCCAGGGCGGGTGTCGGTCGTGCTTTTTCCCGTCAGGGCACCAATATTCGTGTCGGTTTTTCTGCCATCAATAAAGGTGCGGCGACCATTGATGGGGCTGCCAGTAACGGTGCAGTAATCAATGGGCTGCGCTCTTTTACAGGAGCAGACAGAACTTCATTTTTCGATAGCCTGTATGGCCATATAATGGAGCCCGCGGGTACACCTTTGCGTCGCGCTTTGGATGATGTCGGTCAGTATTTTGAGCGTGCCGACAACAGTGGGCCTTGGGGGGAGACTCCGGGTACAAACGATGCTAGTGCACATCTATCGTGTCGCCAGAGTTTCAATGTATTGATGACAGATGGTTATTGGAACGGTGCTTCGGCGTCGACAGTCGCTGCACAGGCAAACGTGGATAATAGTACGGGCCCGACTATCACTACTCCAACCAATTATCAATATACGCCTGTTGCGCCCTACAAGGATGGTTTTTCGGATACTCTTGCAGATGTTGGAATGTATTATTGGAATCGCGATTTACGTACTGATGTTGCCAATCTGGTTCCGACCAATCCTGATGATCCTGCTTATTGGCAGCATCTTGTGAATTTTACAGTTGGTTTGGGCGTGCCTGGATCGCTGGATCCTGATACTGATTTGGCAGATTTGACTGCAGGGTTGTTGGATTGGCCTGATCCAGCCGCGTCGTCCGTGTTCAAAACTGACGATTTATGGCATACAGCGTTGAATAGCCGGGGAGGATATTTTAGCGCATCCAACCCGACAGAATTTGCAGATTCATTGACAAACGTACTCAGTGATATTGCAGACAGGGTTGGATCATCCGCTTCTCCCGCACTTAATTCTGGTTCTATAGGCAGCGATACTCACCTTTATCAGGCAAAATTTAACAGCGGTGACTGGACAGGCCAATTATTAGCTTTTCCAGTCAATACAGATGGCAGCCTGGCTTCATATGTTTGGGATGCGGCTGTGCAGATTACTGCGCAGGATTTTGACACGGGCAGAGAAATTATTTCTCTGGATCCGCTGACTGGCTTGGGTATTCCTTTTCGGTTTGCGTCGTTGAATGCTGCTCAGCAAGCGGCTCTGGATCTGAATCCATCGACCGCATTGGCAGATGGTTTGGGTGATGAGCGAGTTGATTACGTCCGTGGAGATGCGAGCCAGGAGCAGTCAGTTGGAGGGCCATTTCGAACACGAACCAGTCATCTGGCTGATGTCGTTCATTCCAGTCCTGTTTTTGTTGGTGAGCCGAATATCGTTTACCCCAGTGTATGGGACGATATTACTAAGATTGGGGAAACACCGTTGGAAAATGCAGTTCCCTACAGTGCTTTTCGCCAGACGCATAAGTACAGGCAACGCATTGTTTATTTTGGAAGTAACGATGGCGTACTGCATGGGGTCGATGCAGGGGTTTATGATGGTGTTGCTGAATCATTTGACAGTGGAACCGGAAATGAAAAAATCGCTTATGTTCCTGCCAAGTTGATTGATCAACTCAATAAGGTAACGTCTCCGACCTATAGTCACCAATACTATGTGGATGGTTCGGCGACCGTAGTTGAAGCGTTCTACCTCAGTGCCTGGCACACGGTACTCAGTGGCGGTTATGGTGCAGGTGGACAAGGTGTGTTTGCTTTGGACGTAAGCGATCCTTCGAGTTTTGATGAAGCGAATTCAGCAGATATCGCGCTTTGGGAGTTTACCGACAGTGATGATGTCGATCTGGGTAATACCTATGGGCAGTCTGTTAATATTGTCAGGTTGCACAATGGTAAGTGGCATGCCCTCTTTTCAAACGGTTATAACAATACCGAAGCGGACGGAAATGCAAGTGTTACCGGTAACGCGGTATTGTATATTGTCGATATTGCAACGGGTACCCTGGTTAAGAAAATAGATACACTGGTGGGATTTGCCCAGGATCCGCAGGCATTGGGTCGTCCCAACGGTCTCAGCCCGGCGGCGCCTGTGGACAGAGATGGTGATTTTATCATTGATGTCGCCTACGCAGGTGATTTGTTTGGTAACCTTTGGAAATTTGATCTTACGAGTCCCGACCCAGCCAATTGGACAGTGGATTTTGGCGGTGTCCCGCTGTTTACAGCAAAAGATTCTCTGGGTACATTTCAGCCAATAACCGTTCGTCCACAGGTGGGGCAGGCACCCGATGAGGCGGTGACCGGTTCGGTGGATCCAGTGACAGGGTTACACGACGATCTTATCGCTCTGGGAGGTAACGGTGTTGCTGTCAGAGGATCTATAGTGTATTTCGGTACCGGACAGTATTTTGAAGTGGGTGATGGGGTTGTGGCTGGTCAGGCAACCCAGACTTTTTATGCGGTATGGGATAAGCAGTTACCCGGACCTTTGACTGCGAGCCCTGATCCGAATTACAGTGCTCCGCCCTTCAATCGCTTAAATCTTCTTGAACAAGATATTACGGATGAAATACCGGTGTCTGATGCCAGAAACACATTTGATGTTGATCTTCGGTTGACGACTACAAATACTGTAACCTGGAACACCAGTGCAACGGTATTATCGGGAACACCTCCCGCAACCCAGATGGGGTGGCGAATGGATATGATCAATTCGGGTGCTATGGCTCCAAATAATGCAGGAGAAAGGATAGTATCTACTTCGGTATTGCGATCTGGCCGTATTATTTTTACAACCTTAATACCCGACGAGGATCCGTGTAACGCGGGTGGAACTGGGTGGTTGATGGAACTGGATGCAGTGTCGGGGAGTCGCTTGGAAGTTCAGCCTTTTGATCTAAACCATGACACTGAATTCGATCAAGCGGATATGGTTGATAGTGACCCCGACCCGGATGTGACTGCTTTGGCAACCGTGAGTGGCAAAAAATCGGCCGTTGGAATTATATCGACACCCGGTATACTCGATGGTGGTGATCAGGAAACGGAATTTAAGTTCATGAGTGGATCGAGTGGTCAAATTGAAACCACTGTGGAGAATGCAGCGGGTAGTATTGGCAGACTTAATTGGCAGGAATTGTAACTGCTTCTCGTGTATATGTTTTAGCGGTGAATTTCTATGACAGTGTTTTTAACTGAATGGTGCAGGGGGAAGTAATGAAATCATTAATTATTGGATGTTTTGTGTGGCTTTCAATTTTAACTTCGACGGTTGTTATTGCGCAGGTGAATGATGAAGCGCCGTTGATGAATTTCGAATTGATGGGTGAAGTCCAGGAATATTCGAAGCGAGACGGTGTTATTAATATTGGCGGGAAGAAGTTCGTATTTAACGAATCATTAAAGATTCATAATTTTGCCAGTAACAGTAAAGAAGCACCCTTGGGCCTTGGTGCGCGCGTAGGATATAAGACCAGCCTGGAGCCGGGAAAAAGGAACCATATTTTAGCAATATGGGTATTGGAAGCTGCGCCCCAAAAGCCCTAAACGAAGATAGGTTGGTATCGATAGACTGGGCGTACGTTATGGGACTGTTGCCGCAGACAGTCATGGATGGTTTTGCCCGCGTCCCGATGAATTTATGGTTTGCACTCTGATCATGAAGCTTGCTAAACAGAAAAGCCAAAATTGACATTTAAACTATATTTATGGAGATGAAAGTAATGGAACGAAATCGTATGCAGGGTTTTACACTGATGGAACTTATGATTGTTGTTGTGATTATAGGGATTCTGGCCTCGGTAGCGTATCCTGCTTATCAGAATAGTGTGATACGGTCTCGGCGTGTTGAAGCACAGGGGGCTTTGCAACAACTTTCTAATTTAATGGAGAGACAGTTTACTGCGGGTAGTAGCTATTTAGTGGGGGGGTTAGCACCTCCTGTTATAGGGGCTGGAGGTATTTTCCCTAATCAAACGCCAATCGATGGCAACGTGAAAGCCTATGCTCTGACAATTCCAGTGGCTACTGCGACGACTTTTACGTTGCGGGCAACGCCTATAAATGCCCAGATTGGCGATGGTTTTTTGGAGCTGACTCAAACAGGACTTAAATCCTGGGATGTTGATGATAGTGGTGGGTTAGGAGCCACAGAAAATACCTGGAATCCCTGAGTAGATCGATTTTGCGTAGGCTGGATTTCGTTCCTCAATTCAGCCTACTTCATTCGGCTTGGTCTTATTAATATTTCGTAAGAACAGGACTTCTGAATTTAAAGGCAATGCAATGAAAAATCAACATTCCGAAGCGCTGTGGGCTTTGATGGGTAATCTGTTTAAATCCCACCCGTGGCACGGTGTACCCATTGGTGTTAAGGCACCGGAAATTGTAACCGCATATATCGAAGTTGTACCCACCGACACGGTCAAGTATGAACTGGAAAAAATTACCGGCCATCTGACCATTGACCGTCCTCAAAAATACTCGAATATTTGCCCCTGTTTGTATGGCCTGATACCACAGACATATTGTGGAGAAGCGGTTGCGGAGTTCAGCGCTCAAAAGATCAATCGAGAATCCCTGCAGGGCGACCAGGATCCTTTGGATATTTGTGTTTTAACGGAAAAAGTTGTGACTCATGGAGACATCCTGTTACAAGCAATTCCTATCGGCGGATTTCGTATGATTGATGGTGATGAAGCAGACGATAAGATTGTGGCTGTCCTAAAAGATGATGGTGTGTTCGGTCAAATTCAGTCAATTAACGATTGTCCCGAGAATATTGTTGATCGCCTGCATCATTATTTTTTGACCTACAAAGATGCGCCGAACGATGAACATAACGATGTTGAAATTACGCATATTTATGATCGCGAAGAAGCTTACCAGGTTATCGAAAAAAGCCAGCAGGATTACAATAACCGATTTGGTCAGTTAGAAGCGATGCTTTCGGCCACGCTGCAGGGTTGAGTAAGTAATATCTCAACTACACAGTCTTTTTATTAACTTAATTTTCGTGGTCAGGGTGCAAGCCTTTGATTGTCTGGGACGCGTGAATACCTCCAGTTAAGCTTTTCTGCTACGTTCTTATTGGAGAATTTTGTACAGTCCACTAAAAATCAACCAGCAACTTAATTCCCACAAACAATACAAATATCGCAAAACCCTTTTTTAACTGTACTGTAGGTAGAGTGTTTACCAGCTTTGCTCCGATCGGTGCACATAACACACTGCTGGCAACGATACCTATAAATGCCGGACCATGAATATAGCCCAGGCTCCACGGCGGTCTGCCGGGAATATCCCAACCCAAGCTGGCGTAGCCAAGTGTTCCTGCAATCGCGATTGGTAGTCCGCAAGCGCTGGAAATGGCCACTGCATTTTTAATGGGTATTTTGCATTTCATTAAAAATGGGACTGTCAGAGTTCCACCCCCTATTCCAAGAAGCGATGCAATCGTGCCGATAAAAAGTCCGGAAATAGAAGCGATTTTTTTTGAAAACTCAAACGTTTGTTTTTTTGGCTTAATATTGAGTCCCATTTGTATGGAGACTACTATAAGAAAACACGCGAATACGATTTCCAGGTAACCCGTTTGTAGTTTGTCCGCGATAATGGTGCCGAGTATTGAGCCAGCGAAAATCGGCGGAGCAAGCATTCTTACAATAGTCCATCGAATGGTACCGATACGATGGTGGGCGGAAACCGAAGAAATGGACGTGAGTATTATTGTTGCAAGAGAGGTGGATATCGCCATAAGCATGACCAGCTCAGCGGAAATGCCCTGGGTTGAAAAAATCCAGGCGAGAAACGGAACCAGAATGATACCGCCGCCGATTCCGAATAAACCGGCGAAAAGCCCTGCACAGGCCCCCAGTATTAAGTAAATGAAAAAGTACGCTGACACGATTGGTATTTCCAGGGTTATAATCGCCTCATTAAGGCAAAGTGAAGACTAAATTGCAAACGTTTTTGGTGGGTGGTGCTGTTCGAGATAAGTTGCTGGGTTTTGAAGTAACCGAACGAGATTGGGTGGTTGTGGGAGCGACTTCCGAGCAATTGCTTGGAGGTGGTTACAAACCTGTCGGTAAGGGTTTTCCTGTGTATCTTCATCCGCAAACTCATGAGGAGTATGCACTGGCTAGAACTGAACGTAAAACAGGGCCTGGGTACAAAGGGTTTGCGGTTCAGTTTTCTCCAACAGTCACGCTTGAAGAGGATCTGCTGCGCCGTGATCTGACCGTCAATGCCATGGCACAGGATGCCGAAGGACATATCATTGACCCATTCAACGGTAGACGCGATTTGGAACTGCGACTGTTGCGGCATGTATCGCCTGCGTTTTCTGAAGATCCTGTAAGAATATTACGGGTTGCGAGATTTGCAGCCCGATACGCTCATGTTGGATTTCGAGTCGCCGAAGAGACTATGCAGCTTATGAAGCACATGGTTTCTTGCGGTGAGGTGAATGCGCTTGTTGCGGAGCGCGTTTGGGCGGAATTTGTTCGAGCAATGAGCGAAAAGTCTCCTTCTGTATTTATTAATGTATTGAGACAATGCGGTGCGGCTGCTGAGTTGTTTCCTGAAATAGAAAGGATGTTTGGGGTGCCTGCACTGTCCATGGATGGTATGGATATAGATGTAGGGGAGCTAGCCCTGGAGTGTCTTGAATACTCTGCCAGGACGGATTCGGGTTTGCTGGAGCGGTTTGCGTTGTTGATCGGAGGTTTGGGGAAACCGTTGACGCCGCAGGAAAACTGGCCACAGCACCTGAATCATCAACAATTTGCGCTGGCTGAATTGGCGGCGCTGTGTGAGCGATTGAGAGTGCCCAGGGAATACCGAAAAATGGGGTCTATATTTATTCGATTTCATGAGTTATGTCATCAGGCCTTTGAGTTGACGGGTCGGGAGATTGTCGAAATTTTGCGAGAGCTTGGGGCGTTGAAGAAAGGGGCAGATATGGATTCCTTTTTGGCTGCGTGCAATACCTATTATCTTGTTTCTTTTCATTCAAATGATATGTGTTTCCCTCAATTTGGATTTCTTGAAAATTGTAAACAGGTGGTTCTTTCAGTGAATGTCAGAATGTTAGTTGGTCAGGAGCTTCAAGGTGCAGAAATTGGTGAAGCTTTGTGTCGTTTGCAGATCGAAGCGGTTGATGATTTGATAGCTCGTTTAGGTAGTCAGTCCAAGTAAGGAGCGAGGATTCAATAATATACGAATCTTGACTTGTCTTTTTGTCTGTCTTCTGCGTTGTAGCAACAGTTGCGTAGCCCTGCTATGCGCCTGTTGCTACGCCTTGAAGACAAACAATAATCCTGCGTCAATCTTTCGCATATTATTAAAACCTCGCTCCTAACTCGGTTTTCAGTTGTTTTGTCGTCGATTGTATTGAGTAAAAAAAAGATGTCTAAAACTGCATTGGTAACAGGTGCTGCACGAAGAATTGGTGCAGAAATTTCTCGAACTTTACATCGTGAGGGGTTTAATCTGGTATTGCATTACCGCGAATCCGAATCTGCTGCAGCAGATCTTCGCGATGAACTCAATTCAAAAAGATCGGATTCCGTAAGAATTATTCGTGCAGATTTGCTGGAAATCGAAAACATTAACGGTATGGTGGCTGAAGTCCTGGACTGTTGGGGAGGGATTGATGTATTAGTCAATAATGCATCGGCGTTTTATCCTACAGAAGTGGCTACAGTTTCAGAGTCGGATTGGGATGAAATTATTGGCTGTAACCTGAAAGCGCCCTATTTTCTTTCACTGGCATTGGCATCACAATTAGGTGTCAAGCGAGGTTGTATTGTCAATTTAGTGGATATACACGCGCAAAAGCCACACAAAACTTATTCAGTTTATTGTATTTCGAAAGCGGGGTTGGTCATGTTGACTCAATCACTCGCGCGTGAACTTGCCCCCGATGTGCGGGTTAATGGTATCGCCCCTGGTGCAATAATGTGGCCGGAGAATGACATATCAGAAGCCGAAAAAAAAGATATTGTTTCTCGTATAGCACTGGGACGCACGGGCACCCCATCAGATGTTGCAAAGGCCGTTTTGTATCTGGTTGAGAGTGGGGATTATATAACAGGGCAGATAATTCCTGTTGACGGCGGACGCAGCTTATATTCTTGAAATATTTATATCCGTTGTGGGTCTAATTTACTTGTAGTACAAGTGCGATTTTCGATAGCAGTAAATCCAACCTGCTGAGCCTTGCTGATACATCCTTATCGCTATAGTGAGAAAACTAAAGGTATTTACATTTTTCTGTCACCTGAGGTGAGTTTTTAAAAGTAACTGCTCGCCTATCTATGGGTGATCTGTTCCGGAAGACGCCGTAAATACATCCTTGTAGGCTTGGATGCGGCTTCCCTGCCGCATACACTTCCTCCACAGATCCCCGATAGAGGGCTGTTTCGATTAGGGGGCAAGTAGTTACCTTTAAAGTTATTTTTTGTCGAATAATCGCAGGCTATGATTTGATCACAGTGCCATTCTTATAGGTTTTCGTTTTACTGGATTTGCCGTCCTCGCCCCATTCAGTCCAGATGCCATCTCTTTTACCGTCTATGTAATCACCTTCTTTCCATTTTAACCCGTTCGTATACCATTCAGTCCAAAGTCCATTTCTCTTGCCATCCTTGTAGTTTCCTACAGACCCCTTTTGTCCATTCAGGTACCAAACGGTCTCCACTCCATGTTGTTTTCCACTCTTGTAGTAGGCTTGTGAACTCTTTTCTCCATTTTTATTCCAAAGGATCGAGACCCCATCTCTCTTACCGTCCTTGAAACTTTTTTCGGCTCTTTTGTGTTCTTGTCCGTAAACCGAATATTCTGTAAAGGTGCCCGTGAAGGGTTCTGCCTGATTTGCTTTATACATTAACCCTTTTTTATCCTGTAATTGAGTAACCTGCTGTTTTTTTTCGTCTGCACAGGATAGTAATGACAGAAGTATACAAAGAGCTGAGAGGCTGTTTTTCATTTTTTACTCCGTATCTGAATTGATAAGTTTGGTCGTGATTGGTTGCAACTTAGGTAAATGCGGGCTCCGATACACACTACAAACCGTATTCCCAGGGGGGCAGGATTATTTTTTGCTCAAGGCCCGTTTTATCGTAATTTTTCCATAAAGTTGCAAAGTTTTGTTGGGTCACTGGATGACGTTGACTGGGTGCGATCTCGGCGAGAGGTTCAAGTACAAAAGCGTAGATGAGTATATCGTCACGTGGTACTTTTATTTTTTCGCTATTAATGACCTCGTCACCGTAAAGTAATATATCCAGATCCAGGCTGCGCCCAGAAAATTTTGCAGATTTTCGGGTGCGTCCATGGGTTATCTCAATTTGTTTGAGTTGCCATGCAATTTCAACGATAGCGAGTGTTGTCTCAAATTTTACGCTAAGGTTATAAAACGGTGATCCTTCAAATCCTACCGCATTTGTTTCATAAACGCTTGATTCTAATAAATCACCGAATTGCTGTCGCATAGCATTGAGACCGGAAGGTATATTATGTTCCCGGTTAATATTGCTTCCAATACTTACGTATACATCAGGCATTAGTGGCTTTTTCTCCACGTTCGATAATTATGCCGACGTCACTGGCTCCAGAAATAGCACCTTTCTTATTTAAATTCAACCTAAGCCACGGAACGTTGAATTCGGTGAGCAGAATTTGTGCGATTTCTTCAGAAAGTCTTTCTACCAGAAAAAAATCGCTTGCTTCCACAAATGATATTATTCGTTTTGATACGGCTTTATAGTCTAGAGCATCTTCAATTGAGTCTGATATTGCTGCATTTTTTATATTTGTGGCCATCTCGATATCTAAAATGATGGTTTGTTTTGTGTTTCGCTCCCAATCAAAAATTCCAATAATTGTCTCGATATGAAGCCCTCTCAGAAATATAATGTCCATAAATTTTGTTAATTGTGTGTTGTGGAATCATTGCTAAGTATCATCAATATTCGAATTGCGCACAAGTTTTAAGCTTTGGGGGTCTGAATGTTAATGTGGGTGTTAGTACCGATTGGGTATTTATTTGGTTCGGTTTCTGCGGCTATTATTGTGTGTCGTTGTATGGGTTTGCCTGATCCCAGGGATCAAGGTTCAAAAAATCCTGGCGCCACTAATGTTTTGAGATACGGTGGAAAAATGGCGGCAGGCATGACTTTGTTCTGCGATATGTTGAAAGGCTTCCTGCCGGTGTTTCTTGCTGCGACTTTAAATGCTGATCCGGTAGTCGTTGGTGCAATCGGAATTTCAGCGTTTCTGGGACACCTCTATCCGATATTTTTTGGGTTTAAAGGCGGTAAAGGCGCAGCAACTGCGGCAGGCGCTTTTTTTGGATATTATTGGGGTTTGGGTGTTATTGTTATCGCAACCTGGCTAGTCTTTATTAAATTGACTCGAGTATCGTCTTTGTCGGCGATTATAGCCGCCACGTCGGCACCGTTGTATGCCTGGCTGTTGATAGATTCCGCAGCACTTGTTGTCGCAACCCTGTTTATATCGCTGTTCACCATTTGGCGACATCGAATAAATATAAAGAGACTTTTATCTGGCGAGGAGGGTCGAATATTTTAAATGGCGGTTGGCGGTGATAGTGGATTGGTTTGGTCTAATGGCCAACGGGGTTGAACATTTATATCCAGTGGTTCTTGCTCTCCTGCTTGCAGTCGTATGCATCCCGCCAGTGCAATCATTGCGCCGTTGTCTGTGCAGTATTGCAGTCCAGGATAATAGACTGTTGCCCTGCAGGATCGCGCCATTTCCTTTAATTTGGTACGGATTGATTCATTGGCACTAACACCACCAGCGACAACCAGGCGGTTGAGAGTGGTTTGTTTGAGCGCTCGACGACATTTAATTGCCAAAGTGTCGGCAACAGCATCTTGAAAAGATCGGGCAATGTTGGGGTATTCTGATGTGTCAGCTTTGGCTAAGGTATTTCTGGCAAAAGTTTTTAGTCCGCTAAAGCTAAAGTCCAGTCCGGGTCTATCGGTCATTGGGCGTGGAAAATGAAAACGATTGGGATCTCCCGTTTTAGCAAGCGCTGATAATTGTGGTCCGCCGGGATAACCCAGGCCCAGCAAAGACGCGGTTTTATCGAAGGCTTCACCGGCAGCATCATCTAATGTTTCACCGATTATTTTGTAATGGCCTATAGCATCAGCTTGAATCAATAGCGTATGGCCTCCGGATATAAGCAGTGCAACAAAGGGGAATTCGGGTGGGTTAATATCAAGAAGGGGCGCTAATAAATGTCCTTCCAGATGATGCACAGCCAGAGCTGGGATTTTCCAAGACCATGCCAGGCTGCGTGCAACGGAGGCGCCGATCAATAGAGGGCCAACAAGCCCCGGGCCTGCTGTGTAAGCGATTCCATGAATGTTCGTCCGATCGATATCAGCCTTTTGAATGCATGACTTAATCAACGGGGTAAGCTTCCTGATGTGATCGCGCGAGGCTAATTCCGGTACAACTCCACCGTATTCACTATGAATAGCAGCCTGGCTGTATAATTCTTCGGCCAGCAGGCCACGCTTCGAATTATAAAGAGCGACGCCTGTTTCGTCGCAGGACGTTTCAATGCCAAGAACATTCATGATGTTGGTATTTAGATTTCATAGTTATTGTATCTTTGTTATAATGAAAAGTTCGCTGTTGACTGCTTTTTTCTCGAGTAGCATCTTAACAAAGTAGAAGCGGTTATTGACTGAAGTACTACAACTTAACCTTAAAAAAAGATTTTAGGAAAATTTATGCCATCTATCAGAATCAGAGAAAACGAACCGTTTGATATAGCGATCCGCCGGTTTAAACGGATCTGTGAAAAAGCAGGTGTTCTCTCGGAGACGCGTCGCAGGGAATTCTACGAAAAACCTACCGAGGAACGCAAGCGTAAAGCCGCAGCTGCAGTGAAGCGCCATTTAAAAAAATTGTCTCGGGAGCGTTATGCGCTGAGAAATTTAAGGCGTGGTCGGCCTCAGATATAAGAAACGGTGGTATAAATGGATCAATCTGCACCATTGAAACGTCGTATTCAGGATGAGATGAAGTCCGCAATGAAAGCTCGCGATAAGCAGCGCCTTGGGATTGTGCGATTGATTCTGGCGGAGATAAAGCAGAGAGAAGTTGATGGTCGTATTGAGATGGATGAGTCGACTATCATCCCGGTGCTGGACAAAATGATAAAACAGCGACGGGAATCTGTTAGTCAGTACCGTTCCGCTGAACGTGAAGATCTAGCTCAAATTGAAGAATATGAAATTGTGGTTATCCAGGAATTCCTGCCGGTTCCACTCAGCGGAGAAGAAATCGCAGAGATGATTGGAAAGGCTATTTTGAAGGTTGAAGCGAAATCTGTCCGAGATATGGGTAAGGTGATCGCTAATCTCAGGCCCTCGATGCAGGGGCGAGTGGATATGGGAAAAGTGAGTGCACGAGTAAAGGAAAGGCTTATTTCGGGGTGACCTTGAAATTGCTCTACGTGTTTTATTTCAGGGTTCTAGTCCATTGATGTCCGGAGTGTATAAATAAATCCGTTTCCTTGTAACTAGGCTTTTTATTCTTGGGTGGTCTTCCAGTTTATTAGGCTATCGGATTAAGTATGGCGGGTAGAATTCCACAAGACTTTATTGATAATCTGCTTGCTCGGGTTGATATTATTGATTTGGTTACAAGTCGCGTTCCTCTCAGAAAATCAGGGCAAAATCATGTTGCCCGGTGTCCTTTTCACGACGAAAAAACTCCCAGCTTTACTGTAAATCAGGAAAAACAGTTTTTTCACTGTTTTGGCTGTGGTGTCAGTGGCACGGCCATCGGCTTTCTTATGGATTTTGAACGCCTGAGCTTTGTAGAGGCAATAGAAGTTCTGGCAGCGTTTGCGGGTGTTGACGTCCCATATGAAAAAGGAAGTTCTGTCAAAAGTGACCAGGGTGCGAATAATTCTAAAATATTTGACCTTCAAGAGAAGGTCGCTAATTCCTTCCACCAGCAACTTTTTAATAGTCTGGAGGGTCGCGATTTTACTCACTATTTAGAGTCCAGAGGCGTAGATGGCGATATCGCACGCAGTTATCATCTCGGTCATGCGTCTTCTGGCTGGCATAACTTGTCCAATTTATTTCCCCAGGATTTGCTTGAAAGGGCCGGGTTGCTTGTCACTAAAGACAATGGCAAAAGTTATGATCGGTTTCGTGGCCGTCTCATGTTCCCGATACGGGATCGTCGCGGTCGAACCGTCGGTTTTGGTGGTCGGGTAATCGATGATTCTTTGCCGAAATACCTTAATTCACCGGAAACCAGTGTCTTTAAAAAAGGCAATGAGTTATACGGGTTATATGAATTGCTTAAAATACTACCTAAACCAGACCGAATCATTGTGGTTGAAGGTTATATGGATGTAATCGCACTGGCTCAGGCGAAGATACATTATTCAGTCGCAACTCTGGGTACAGCGGTTTCCAGGAATCACCTCGAAACCTTGTTTCGCTATACTTCTGAGTTGGTGTTTTGTTTCGATGGCGATAACGCGGGTCGGCAAGCGGCCTGGCGTGCTTTGGAATTATCGCTACCGTCTCTTCGCGATGGCAGGCGAGTCAGAATTATGGTGCTACCTTCAGAGCATGATCCCGATTCGTTTGTTAGAGAACAAGGGGTTGTCCGGTTTTCAGAATCGGTAGCGCAATCAAAACTACTGTCTGATTATCTTTTTGAGGAACTGACTTCGGATCTTGATTTAACTGAAATAGAAGGTTGTTCGGCCTTGGTGAATAAGGTTAAGCCGCTCATTGCCAAGCTTCCAGCGAGTGCATTTCGAGATATGATGGTTGCCAGGCTTAATCAACTAGTAAAAATAAATGCACTACCGGCAGAGCCAGAAAATAAATCTGGGCCGCGGTTTTCCAATGTTGGAGTGAAACAAAGAACTAAGCCCTCACCGGTTAGGACGGCTATAGCACTCCTGTTGCAGTATCCTGATATTTCGAGGAGTGTCGATGTATTGCCTGATGATTTTAAAGAAACTGATATGCAGGGAGTGAAGTTACTGATTGAGGTTTTTGAGATATTGAGGAGCAATCAAGCAGTTCAGATGAGTGGCTTGATTGAGCGATTTCGAGGGACGGTTCATGAGCAGCACCTAAAAAAGCTTGCCCATTTGGATTTATTGCTGCCTGCGCAGGGCGTGTTGGCAGAATTTTCGGATGCGTTGTCACGAATTGTGGAGCAAATTCGAGAGAGGCGTATAGCCGAATTACTCAATAAACCTGAACTTTCTAAAGATGAATTGATAGCGTTGCGAGCTTTACTGTAGGTGTTTATTCGAGCCTAATAAAAGTTTAAATAATTTGAAATATTTATAGAAAGGAGGTATTATGATCTGTTCCTTTTTGTACTCCTTGAATGTAACCCCGTGGGTCATTGATGAACCAAGAAAATCAACATTCCCAACTTAAACACCTCATTGCTAAAGGCAAAGAACAGGGGTTTTTGACGTATTCAGAAGTCAACGATCATTTACCCAGCGACATTGTTGATCCCGATCAGGTTGAAGATATTATTGGTATGATCAATGATATGGGTATCAAGGTGCATGAGACAGCTCCAGATGCCGATGCATTGATTAACGATTCTGCTATTGTTGCCGATGACGAAGATGCGGCTGAAGTTGCAGCTGCAGCCTTAGCTTCTGTTGATAGTGAATTCGGGCGGACAACAGATCCGGTTCGCATGTATATGCGTGAGATGGGTACGGTTGAATTGTTAACTCGTCAGGGCGAACTGGATATTGCCAAGCGCATAGAAGAAGGTCAGATACAAGTGCTTCAGGCCTTGGCTCGATGCCCTAGAGTGATTGAATACGTTCTTGCGTCTTGTGACCTAGTTGACGAAGGAGAAGCACGCATTACTGATTTGATTTCAGATTTTATCGATCTGGATCAACCGGAATACCAAATTTCCACATCACCTCCGGAAGCAGATACGGAAGTGGAGGACGATGAGCAAATGGGTCTGGATCCTGAGGAACTTAAGGAAAAGGCGGGGCTTCTACGTAAACGTTATAAAGCCGTAAGCAATGCACTTAAGAAATATGGTTATTATCATGAGCGCACAGAAAAACCGTATACGGCGCTCACTAAAAGTTTTGGTGAATTCAAGTGGACCCCCCAGTTTTTCAGGGTAATGAGCGGGGTTTTGCGCGATGGCATTGCTGAAATAAGGCGACGAGAAAAAATAGTTCTGGATATTTGCGTGAAAACGGCAAAAATGCCGCGTAAAGAGTTCATTACAAGCTTTACAGAGAATGAAACAGATCCAGCCTGGTTACAGAAATATATAGATAAAAACGAAAATTATAGTGAGGTTTTGCGGGAACATGCTTTTGAGATCAGGCGAGCGCAAAGCAAATTGGCCGCAGTAGAAAATGAACACGGCCTGTTAATCAGCGAACTGAAAGACATTAATAGGCGAATGTCGATTGGAGAAGCAAAAGCCCGGCGTGCAAAAAAAGAGATGATCGAAGCAAACCTTCGCCTGGTAATTTCTATCGCTAAGAAATACACCAATCGGGGCTTGCAGTTCCTGGATTTGATCCAGGAAGGGAATATTGGGCTTATGAAAGCCGTGGATAAATTCGAGTACCGTCGTGGCTATAAATTTTCCACTTATGCCACTTGGTGGATTCGTCAGGCAATAACCCGATCCATTGCAGATCAGGCGCGTACCATACGTATTCCTGTCCACATGATTGAAACCATTAATAAGTTGAACCGAATTTCTCGACAAATGCTTCAGGAAATGGGTAGGGAAGCAACACCTGAAGAATTGGCCGAACGTATGGAAATGCCGGAGGACAAGGTTCGTAAGGTACTTAAGATCGCGAAAGAGCCCATTTCTATGGAAACGCCTATCGGTGATGACGAAGATTCACATTTAGGGGATTTTATCGAGGACGCGAGAGTGCTTTCGCCTGTTGAATCAGCGAACGTCGAGGGGCTAAAAGAATCGACCCAAACGGTTTTGGCCGGGTTGACAGCGCGGGAAGCGAAAGTTCTCAGGATGCGTTTTGGTATAGATATGAATACCGATCACACCTTGGAGGAGGTTGGAAAGCAGTTCGATGTAACTCGAGAGCGTATTCGTCAGATAGAAGCTAAAGCCCTGCGCAAGCTCAGACATCCTACAAGATCAGAAAGGCTACGCAGTTTTCTTGATGTTGATTAAACTGCCCCGGTGGTTTTTTAGGATTCCATCCTGTAATCAAAATAAAAGAATGATCGATTTCCTGGATGTGTGAAGAATTTATCAAATAATTGATCTGTATCGTTTGTCAGTCACATGCAAACAAAGTTTCGGGCCCTTAGCTCAGTTGGTTAGAGCAGGGGACTCATAATCCCTTTGTCGTAGGTTCGAGTCCTACAGGGCCCACCAATTAAAACAAGCACTTACGAGAAATCGAAGTGCTTTTTTTGTGTCTTCGGGACAATTTCGGGACACTTAGGGACAACAAGCAACAACAATTAACGATTATTGTGTATCGCGCAGGGGCACGGATTTAGGCTGTTTTGGGATGCAATTGTCCCGATATTGTCCCGGATTCAGGAACGATCACAAGGATAAATATAAGTAACAATGAGATATGAACAAAGAACGAGTGATTACTTATCCCTTGTTGTGTATTTTGGTGGTGTGTTGTAACATATGAAGCAGGTATCAATGGTGCGATAACACCATCGATACCCTAGCCAAATTTATAACTTACAGGAGTTAAAGTAATGGCTTATTCAAATTATATCGTCATGGCTACCTTATCGATAGGGGGTGCAAATGGCGACCATTGTTAAACGCGACACCAAAGACGGCACGGCTTATCAGGTTAAAGTCAGACTGAAGGGCTACCCGCCGCAATCGGCCTGTTTTGAAAGACTCACGGACGCAAAGAAATGGGCGCAGGATGTAGAGTCAGCGATTAGAGACGGTCGACACTTCAAAACAGTTGAATCGAAACGTCACACCGTAGCGGATTTAATTGATCGATACATTCGCGACGTATTACCCACCAAACCCAAACAGCAAGTTAAGCAAACACAGCAGCTCACCTGGTGGAAATTAAAGCTTGGGCATCACCTATTGTCTGACTTGTCACCGTCGTTAATTTCTGAATGTCGGGATGAATTATTGAGGACACCAACAAACCGTGGCGGGAACATGTCACCGTCAACCGCTGTGCGTTATCTGGCTGCGCTGTCGCATGCGTTATCTATAGCAGTTAACGAGTGGCAATGGTTGGATGATTCACCAGCGAGAAAAGTTAAGAAGCCCAAGGAGCCGAGAGGAATAGTACGATTTTTGAGTGACGATGAACGAGATCGATTACTTGAGGCGTGTCTGGAATCAAACAACAAAGCGTTGTATGCAATTGTTGTGTTAGCACTCAGCACAGGAATGCGTCGAGGTGAAATATTGAATCTTAAATGGAAAGATATCGATTTAAACAAAGGCTTTTTGATTATTGAGGAAACTAAAAACGGGGAACGACGACGGGTACCGGTTAGCGGTCACGCGTTGGAAACATTAAAAGAATTCTCGAAGATTAGAAAGCTACATACTGAGTTGGTTTTCCCTGGCAACACAGGAAAGCCCGTTGAGATACGAAAGCCTTGGTTGAAAGCGGTTGAGCAAGCAAAAATAGAGGACTTTAGATTCCATGATTTGCGACATAGCGCGGCGAGTTATCTCGCTATGAACGGTGCGAGTCTGGCTGAAATTTCGGAAGTTTTGGGTCACAAAACATTACAGATGGTCAAGCGATATGCGCATTTGAGCGAGTCTCACACACGGAATGTTGTAGCGAGTATGAACGATAAAATCTTTGGTGGTGAGTGATGGAGAAAATATTAAAGCCAGCGAAAAAATATTACTCACTGTTGGAGGTAGTTAATAAGTGGAATAAGTATTTTGATGACGAATTAATGATTTACGATTTAGCTGATTACGCTGTTGAGGGTGAATTGGTTTTATCAATAGTGGTTCCGGATTCGGTTTTTGTGGCGGTAGATCACGCGGGGAAGAATAGAGGGGAAGTATACGTAAAGGGTCCCGTTAGGATTAATGGAAAAAGGTTATTAAAGCATAATGATGGTGATGGTTACTATTGTGTTAATGATTGTTTTGTTGTTGATGGATTAACGAAAACAAAGCCGCGTTTTGAGAATGCTAAGTATTATCATCTGCTTTTTTTAGCAAATAATATTGCGACTTTTGGTAACTCAATCAAAACAAAGTTGGACAATTTAGTTGTCTTAAACGAGGACATTGAAAGATTTGAAAAGAAACATGGGATATTGAGTATTGTCGATGAAGCAATGAGCGGTGATATTAAAAATAAAAGAGTAACGGATATTAATCGTTGGCTATGGAAAACATGGACTACAGAAGGAGAGCCAGGCGGTGCTGATTTTTTTAGGATTCTTGGAGAAAAATACTACGGAGTAGAAGGTAGTCCTGTACTTGAATTTTTAACTGGCAGCGAGAATAAATTTAGATGGCGAACGGAGGCATCCACCGGTTGTTGGTCAAAAAAAACAATTGCGAATAAAGTATGTGATTTTAAAAACGGTAAATTATATTAGGTTAAAAGTATATTAAATAGCATGTTTTTTATATGAATTAAAAAACCTGTCAAGATCTTTTTTTTGTTTTATTTCCCGGGGGAGTTTCCCGGGGGAGTTTCCTAAATTTCCTCAACGCGTATTTCTCGCTAATTTCAAAAAAACCGCCCCTACAATGGTTATCAAGCCAGAGCAATTGGCAACGGCTATAAATCATTTATACATAAGGGTTTTACATGTCAAATACAAGCAACGATTCAGTTCCAGATTTATTAACTATTAAATTATTCGCAGAAAAACACCCAGCTTTTAGTCAAAGTTCACTTCGATATTTAATATTTAATCAAAAAACTAACGGATTTGGCGGGGTATTTCCGAAGATCGGTGGGAAAGTTACGATCGACGAAAAAAAATTTTTCGATGTAATAAAGAAACAAAACGAAACAACGGAAGTTTGATACTTATAAAGGAGATTAAAGATGGATATAAAAGACAAAACCCGCGTGGCTGCGGGCTCTGACACTGTTTACACACTACTGTTTCAACGATTGAAAAAAAAGGTATCAACGTATCGCGAAAATTCGAAGTCGTACCTGGTTATCAAGGTATTAAAACCCATTGTCGTCGGTATTGGATCGACGAAGATCAGCACAAAAAAGTGCATGCGCTATTAGGTCACCAAAGTGTCCAAGAATAGGTTGGAGCGAGCTAAAAATAGACGCACGACTAATACTTATTCCGCAAAGCCGCATCACATTTTTAGAGCTGATTTAAAGGCGGGTAAAGCATCACCCGCCTCGATTTTAAGTTCAAATGCTTTTCGCGTTCTGGATAATTTATTATGTCAGTATAATGGGAAAAATAACGGTGACTTAGCTGCCTCCCCCAAAATAATGAAATTCTATGGATGGAGCTCAACAGGAACCGTCCATGACTGCATTCAAGAATTAATATCAGCCGGTTTTATTCAGAAAACTCGCCAGGGAGCCAGAACTAATAAATGTTCATTATTTGCGGTGACCTGGTTGCCTATTAATGAGTGTAATAATAAATTGGATGTAAAAGAAACAACCACCCCATCCAATTTTTGGAAAGAAGAAAATCGTTATTTGCGCGATCAGACTGTTATAAAAAAATATAAAGAAAGAAAAATATCTAAAACTCACGGAAAATCTAAGTGAGACATCATTACATTTTCAATCAATTTAAAATTAGTTTTTGTTACCGCCATTCAGAAAGGTGTTACCGCCATTCAGAAAAGTCATAAAAAATATAGAAGAAAAAACTGGATTTGTTACCGCCATTCAGAAAAGTCAGGCTGTTTTTTTTAGTTTTTGTTACCGCCATTCAGAAACCTTTCTATATATACCATGTGTGTGTGTGATTTTTTGAGAGTTAAAGATTCAGTGTTTGTGTTTTTATTTTAGGGGTGTCATCAATGGCACTCGCACTACTAAAGTTATAAAAAATATCATGGATTATAAAAAATTGCTCGATAAGAGAAAAAATGACAAATAAGAAACCAAAATAGCTAAATAAAAACAAATAGTAAATTTGTTATTGAATAAAATGCCCATAAGTATCTGTAATATATTTAAATACAAAATACACAAACGGTTTCGAAAGGGTTACCAAAGGGTTTAGTAACGGTTAGTAACGCATGTAACGGTGTATGACAGACTTAGTCTTGAAGATAAAGATTTATTTGATAACCGAATTAATCAACCGAATCGTGACTGTTAAAATAAACCCCTCGTTTCAACGATAGGCTAGATGATGCAAAATTCAATCAAATTGTTTACTTGTCCGAGAATTCCTGGTTCATTACGTCTATCGAAATCTGCATGCTCCAGTAATTATGTAAAATCAAAAAAAATAGACGGGTTTGAGAGATGGCCACATTGCCAGAACTGCGCAGTTGGGCAAAAAAACAGTAATCAATCTGATGTATCGAAACCTATAAAAGCTAATAACAGCCGAAAAAAAGTATTAACCAATCGTTGCATACGTTGCAACAAAGCATCCGACCGAATAATTTATAAAACTTTGTGTATAAATTGCGCCAATCGTCAAACTGAACTTTTCAGGGGCAGCAATGCTCGCGGCGCATCCAATATAAAACTAAAATTATTCGTTATTCAATTAAACACAAATAAAAAAATAACAAAAAATGTCTGCACAAATTTGATTGAATACATATACGCAACACTGCTTGTAAATAATTCAATCCACATCAAATGGCCTGACTTAAATACCCCAATATTACAACCAATAGCAGTAGGATCCGGACGCAAATACCTGCCATTAGTTTATAAACAAAAACTGCTTGCCACAAAGCAGTCGTGAAAGATAATAGTTACTAATACTTCAAAAAAAATGGCGGTTAATTAATGTGTTTCTTATCTAAAATTCGCTCGAATGTCGGTCAAAAAAAGCTCGACGAAGCGACGGCCTTCAATAAGTCGTTATTCGCCCTTCCCAACCAGGGCTCGTCAGAAACAAACAACTTCATCAAATACATTCGTAAAATCAGACTCGAAGAATATAACTACCCACCCAAACAATCAGTAGTCCAACAAAAAATGGACGATTTCAAAAAAGGAGTTTCACACATGAGTAATTTCGATAGATTAATCAAAGCCCTCCAGGTTGCAGAGTACGAGCAAAGACCCAAAAAACAATCGCTTCAAAAGTGTATTGCGAGTCTTGAAAACGACCTATCTAAATCAATAAAAACGAACAAAAAATTACTGAAGTCATTGCCTAACCCGCAACCTTCGCCGATTCAGAAAAGAGAAATAATTCGTAAAAGCTTGTCTAGTTTTCGTCAAAAAATTGGCCAGGAATTGATGCAAAAAAGTATTACTCCACACGAGTGCCGACGTTTAGAGTATCAATTAAATCAAATTTCAAACCACTACGGAGTATTTACTTAAGATGCAGTTAGAGATACTAAACAATCAGTTATCCGAGTCTGAAACCCGCTGTAGTGTTGCCAGCGAGGCAGTTGAAGCGGCGCTGGAACGTTTAAACGAAGCGCTTGCAAAAGGTCGTGATACCAGCCTTTGCCGTAGAGCCGCAGAAGAAGCGACCAACCTTTTAGACCAAGCGATTGCCGCCCGTGGTGATATTAATCAAAAAATCGAATCGATTATTCAAACCGAGAATGCCAGTGTTGCGATTGATTTGTTAGCAGCCGCTCAAGCCTGTATCGATGAAGTTTTAAAACCTTTTGATTTAAAAAAATGCGAGAAATCATGGAGTTAAACCACGCGATTGCTAACCATGTTGCCATCGCAAAACGAAATTATAATGATGCGCAAGCAAAGCAGAAGATAGCACAAGATGAATTAAACTCTTTACGAGCCCGCATGGGTTCTCTGACCAGCGAGCAATCCGAAATTATCCAGGATCGCGCCGCCGGTAATGTTACAAAAAAACAGGAAGATCGGTTGGTTGTGCTGGATGCTGACATTCGAGGATTAACGCCGTTAATCGAAGAAGCCGCTAAAAAAGTTGAATCTTTAAATTGCAGTCACCTATTGAAAAACGTACAAAACGCCGAAGCGCAATGGACGCGCCACCAGCAAGACGTTGCTCTTTACAATTTAAACGATCGCTCAAAAGAAATTGAAGCACTATTAATTAAAAATGTTCAAACCATCCTGGATTTGGGCCGCAAAACAGGCCGCGGACAACGATTGTCGACATACTGGAAGCCCTCAAACGCACTCGAGCGATTAATAAAACTAAACGTTTTAGAAGGCCGTCCTGGAACCTAATTATTTATCCTTTGCCCGGTCGTTTTCTTCCACAAAAGCTCATCGCGACCGGGTTTTTTTATAAAATAAGTTACCAATATCCGAGGGGGCGACGAATGAACGATGATGATTCTTATTTTGGCGAGCACATTGTTGTCGAAGTAGAAGATATAGGTGCCTTTGTTTTCAGGGTCCCGACAGAGATGTTTGCCGGGCAGGTTAAGTGTTTATCAGAGATGATATTTCCAGACGAAGCCTGTGAGAATATCGCCAGCGTTCGTCTTGTCGTTATCATGGCAACATCGTTTACATTTTTGATGATACAGGCCCCGGACTCATTCGATGAGGACGAACTTGACCCGATGAGAAATCTCGAAGACTTTCAATTCTACTTCAAGATATTCGATGCCTTTTTGGCCCACGTTGAAGCCTACGCAGAAATGGAAGATATACCCGATCCTGCGCTCGCATTCAAAAAACATACACTAAAGCAAAACCGACTAGTAAGTTTTTGTTTGAAATAAAAAGACTGTATGAAAAACCACTCGTTATAAAACCATGAATAAACAATCACTGATATTAATACCATGTAACAATATCTAGTGCTAAAAATTACAGTAAAAGACAATAAATAGACGAATATACAGTTAGATACAAGAGTCTTTCTCTGCCATGTTGAAGCATAAAAGCCGTGTTATAATGAAAAATCCTTTCAAAAGACTGAAAAAAAACCACTGAACAAACAATCATAAAAAATATTGAAAACTGATTCAGAATTTACCGGCGCGGTGGAATTTTAAAGAAAGCCCTTATTGCGTTATTCAACCCCGCTTTCCAAGACATCCCTAATTTTGACGAACCCACCAGACCGCCCCGCCCCAAACTGCATCTGCCCGTGCCCCGCCGGTGGAATGGGATACAGATTTTGATCAAACGCCTCTTCAGGAATCGGGACAACAAGTTGAACCGGTACCAGAATTTGAATATGATCAAACCGTCAATGGGTAACTCTAGAAGATTCAATTTTTAAGTACTGCTCCAAAAACTTAATGGAGCCGGCATAGGGAACCTATTGTCTTTCGCTCTGAGAATCCGCATTCATCACTCGTTTATTGCACTGAGAGTACATCAATAGGTATTTTCATTGCCTGTTGTCACGACACCGATATTCATTTTTGTCAATAAAATTCTTGCCATAAGCAGGGAAAGGGCATTAAAATTCCTATCCTTTTATTTCATTATCAGGATATTGGTGGCAAGCCAAGTTCTTTAAGAAACTGGTTATGTGTTTCAGCTGCTTTTACAGCCTTCTTTTCCAATTCGGACAATTTCGTATGTACCAACTTCAAATCAATTGGCTCTTCTGGCTTGGCGGTACTGACATAACGTGAAATGTTCAGGTTATAGTCGTTTTTCTCAATCTCTTCCATCGACACGCGTTTGGCGTAACGCGGTTCTTCCTTACGGTATTGGTAGGTGTCGACAATCTTTTCAATATGCTCTGGCAACAAACGGTTTTGGCGTTTACCTTTATCGAAGTTTTCGCTGGCGTTAATAAACAGCACATCGTCGGGCTTTTTGCACTTTTTCAATACCAAAATACAAACCGGAATACCGGTTGAGAAAAACAGGTTGGCAGGTAAGCCAATCACGGTATCGATATGGCCGTCTTTTAACAGTTTGGTTCGAATGCGTGCTTCTGCGCCACCGCGGAATAGCACGCCGTGAGGTAGAATAATCGCCATGGTGCCTTCGTCACTTAAAAAGTGAAAGCCGTGCAGTAAAAAAGCAAAATCGGCTGCGGATTTGGGCGCAAGGCCGTGGCTTTTAAAACGAAAATCTTCACCTAAAGTCTCAGTAGGTTCCCAGCGGTAGCTAAACGGCGGATTAGCGACGACAGCATCGCATTGCAGCTTTTTAGAAGGGTTCATTTCGTTGAGAATATCCCAATCGTTCAGAAGTGAGTCGCCGTGGTGTATTTCGAATTCGGAATCCTTAACGCCGTGCAGAAGCATGTTCATGCGCGCTAAGTTGTAGGTGGTGATATTTTTTTCCTGGCCGTAAATTTTACCAATACCATGTGCGCCTAATTGCTTGCGCACATTTAGTAATAACGAGCCAGATCCACAGGCAAAATCCAGCACCTTGTCTAGCTTATTCTTTTTGCCTGTTGCCGGTTCCTGGCTATCAAGGGTGACAATTTCAGAGAGAATGGTAGAAATCTCTTGCGGAGTATAAAACTCACCGGCTTTTTTGCCAGAACCTGCGGCGAACTGACCAATTAAGTATTCATAAGCATCACCCAGGATATCACTATCGCTGGAAAACTCGGCAATACCCTCGGCGATTTTGCTGATGATGGTGTAGAGCTTAGCATTGCGGTCTTCGTATTTTTTGCCGAGCTTTTCAGAATCCAGATTAATTTCCGAGAACAGTCCTTGAAAAGTGCTTTCAAAGGATTGGTTCTCAATGTACTTAAAACCCTTTTGCAAGGTATCCAGCAAATTTTTGTCATGTATTCTGGCCAATTCCGCAATACTGCCCCACAGGTATTGCGGTTCAATCACATAATGCACTTTGCGGCGCATTTGTTTCTCAAATTCGGTTACATCATCAGTATTCTCATCATACCAAAGCGATAGAGGCGTGCGCTTATCGTCGGCTCCCAGTTCGGGGTAATCTAGCCCCAACTCTTTTTTTGCTGAAGCTTCGTAGTTATCGGACAGGTAACGCAAGAATAGAAACGACAACATATAATCGCGAAAATCGTCGGCATTCATCGCACCGCGTAGATTATTGGCTATCCCCCAAAGTGTACTACCCAGCCTGTTTAATTCTTGTTCTGTCATGTCGTTATCCTTCTTGTGGTGTCGCTGAGTATTTCCGGCAGATCAAACTGAAAAACATCAATGAAATCTCTAAGAATTTGTCGGAATAAATTTTGATTATCTTCGCCCATTGGCGTTGGTTCGTGAATAGCATAGCTTCCGTGGCTGAGAAGATTAAGCGCCCGGTTAAATAATGCTCTATTCTCATCATCATCTAGTGTATTGAGACAAAAAGAGATGTCTGAGTGGCCGAAAAATGTAGCAGTTTTCTCCATAATGCTGCGCAGAGCGTTAAAGTGGAACGTATAGAGTGTGCCTGCTTCTGGGTCAGCCGCTTTTTGCAACTCAGCAAGCGTTGCGACGTGATGAAAAAAGGGGCTGTCTTCAGTAGAGCGAAGAGTATACCTCCCCTCGTCATTGGGGCGATGGAGGAAGTAACGCTTGTGCCTTATCTTAGATTCATTTTCTTTCGATCTACCGATCTCGTTGCACATTACATTAAAAAAGAGTGAATGATGAGAAGAGACGACGACTTTAATAGGATCAGGGGAATCATTTTCGTCTTTACGGTTGGTGGCACGGCGTAGAATTTTAGCTAGATCACAGGCAACCGAGATTGCATTATTATCATCAAGAGATGATACTGGATCATCAATATAAATATGTTTTACCCATTGATAAGATTCATGGCCGTCAAGAACCCGCTCGCAGATGGCCATGAATATGCACCAGATAAAAATACCTTCTTCTCCTCGGGAGATTTTGATATTGTCTTGCCCATCTTTATTAAATTTTACAAAGTGTGGTTTGGTAAACGCATCTTCCCCTTGCTGAATTTCCTTGTACTCAAAATCGAAACCAAAATCAGCATAGCGACTGAGGTATTCATCAATAGTCGGCTCTAGTCCTAGGTTAGTAAATCCATCAAAGAATTTTGAAAATTGGTTTACTCGTAATCCACGAGTGGAGTCATTTTCTAGATCGTTTTCCCAGGTGAACAAATCTTCGGTGAAGGCGTTAAAGTAAAGTGTGTCTGGATTTCCTCCATTGTTACGTTTTCCTCGGTCTTTGAAATCCATTGACAATCGAGTTTTTCCTGTACGATTGTAGGCATATAGAAGCACCAATTCCTTGTTGTTTAAGTCATCGCGTAGCCGAGTAACCAGCCTGTTCAAATTTTGGTAGGTACGTACGCCGTTCATGCGCCCACCCCATCAGTTGCGGTGAAAAGCTGATGCATCAGGCCTTTTTTATGGTCTTTGAGTGACTCTATTTTTTTAGCTTGTGAGGTGATCAGGTTGTCGATGGAAGATAGGCAATCGGCGATTTTTTGTTGCTCAGGAAGATCAGGGATATTGATATCAAGCCTTTCTAATTGGCTCGAATACAAATGTACAACTGAAATACCTTGCGATAATTTTGCAATAGACTTCTTTTTAGCGCTATTTAAATAATACGATAAAAAAACACCATTCATTTTTGAGCGGATGATATTCAAATCCCCACCTAGTGCAATACCGCTATTTATTACACATGATGCTGTAGCAATATCCTCTTGGGTTTCACCTGAAGCAGGGATAATCACATCATTTTCTTTACTCAACACTAAATTATTAGCTGATATATTTGTGTGGGAGCTTACATTTTCTATTGTTTCATTGTAGAGTGTATAAAGCTCTCCATATCTAATGCATGGCTGCTTTCCATCAATTGCTACATCCGATTTAGAAATACCTTTACCTTTTGAAAACGTA
>Ga0114934_10000177_pt1 | contig 38481 bp, 36 predicted proteins | sample 4SBtaG_2_FD_99695 | JGI IMG/M metagenome (GOLD analysis project Ga0114934, IMG submission 99695) | Deep subsurface microbial communities from Kolumbo volcano to uncover new lineages of life (NeLLi) - 4SBTROV10_white metaG | ecosystem: Environmental > Aquatic > Marine > Volcanic ...
AGTATAAGCAGCTTTATAGCTGTTTATCAAGTAGAAACTTTCACAGATGACACGGCTACCTGTAAAAAGGTCTTCTGTGAGAGAAGCTTTGTTTTCAATGAAGCAAATCTTCCGGATCATTTAAGGAATTTAATTCTCATTACATCTGAAAAGATGAGGACTAATGATTGTAAGATTCCAATGTTTGTCAATAGGTGGAGTATTTATACTCCACATAAGGATGAACAGGATAGTTTTACATATCCTAGTATTGAATATAAAGATGGTTTAACGCAAACTATTGTTCACTCACTTGAGGAGCTTGAAACTGAGCTTGATAAAGTGCAATCAAAAAAGCTCAGAATATTTGATCAAAGAATCAAATTTATCAATGATTCCATGATCATTAAGTTTCGTAAATATCCTTTGACGACGAAAGATATGGAAACTGAATTGATTGAGTTTAACGAGCCTATTGATGAGCTCGTTTTAAAATTTGATTCACTTGATGAACGATTTAATTATGTAAATCAGAAGTTTATGTTTAACGCATCATCTCCAAGAGCGCTTCGTGAGTTGTTGGAGATGTCAGGAAGAGAAAAAATAAGTCCTGATGAGTTTAGACTATTCAGGATTTATAAGTAAGTATTAAACCAGAATTAATAACCACTATGGAGCTGGATAAGCTCCATAGTGGTTGTTTTTATTTATCTGGTTTTCATTAATTTTTTTAAAATATTTACAAGATTATGTTCAACATGATGATAATGTTTTACAAGATGTCCATATGCATCAATTAAATATCCAAGATTATAAACTTCTTTTGCAAACTCTTTTCCTGATTTTTTAAATGACTCAACTAATGATTCGTCTTTTGTTAAAGATCTATTATATCTATCAAGTATAGGATAAGTTTGTTTTTCAAGAATATTTGATAATTTAATTGCTTTATCGATTTCTCCAGAAGAATTTAAAACTTTATTATAATAAATTTTAAACTCATTCATAGATTTAAACATATCACCAAACTTTGAAATAATATTATCTGTATCTGTAAATTCTTTTATTAATGTAAATACTTCAGATGCTTCATCATTGATTAAAAGAGCTTTAAGATCTTTTAATTCAGTTGTTAAAGCTTTTTTATTAAGCATTTTTTCATAGATATTAAGTAAAGATTTATTAATATCTTTAATTCTTTTATCCATACTCATTTTAAAAAAATAACTGGATATTGTATCGATCATTTGTAACTTATCCATAGTGAATGGAAATGCTGCAACTTTAAGTCCGGATATATCAGAATAATCTTTACGTAATATAACTGCTATAGATGCTCGATTACTATCGACATATGCTCTTAATTCTGATCTATCAAGAGATTTAAAAATGTTTAATATCATAGATTTTAAATTATTAATTATCCTTCCAATAATATCTGTAATATTCAATACTATTTTTGTAATAATACCTTCAGTTGCTTTATTATCGTTAATACGGTCTAATCCTTTAAAATAAGCATTTAATATATTAAAATCCTCTTCTATAAGTTTTAACAAAGGTGCATTATCATCTTCTTTTCTTTCAGGAATAAAGAGTTCATCAAAATCTAAAGTCGCAAGTGGTAGTGTCATATTTTACTCTCCTTAATTTTATGTTTTTTTAAAATATATATTATTTTTATACAAAACTATACTATTATTCACATCTTTTAATATTAAAATAATAACTTATTAAATTATTACATTGTATAGTATTTACTTAACTTGGAAATTAATTAAATCAAAAGAGGAGAATAAAAAACATTGAGATCTAATAATATTTTAAAATACGAATTTTGCGAAGATGGGATCATTAGTTTAGATGTTGATTTTCAAGTAGATGAAAAAATTGATATAATAAATATTTTATTAAATAAAATTAAAAATAATGATTTAAAAGAGTGCCATTTTGAAAATCATTGTAATGAAAAAATAAGCATGGTAATCAGCGATAGAAATAAAGACTGTTTAATATGTTTTTCATCACTATTTAACGATGATATACATAATTTTATTATTGAAGGTACTGCTAAATGGTTTAAATATATATCAAAATTTATTGATGTTGATTTAACAACAAATAGATTTAAAATATATTTTGATGAAAAAGATATTACATTTTGTGCTGATTATAAAATTGTTAAATTTAGTATTGATAAAAATTAATCAAATGGAGGAAATATATGTTAGATGTATTATCGAATGTTTTAGATAAAGATATTAAGAATTTTTGTTTAAATACAGGAACAATGCTTGATATTGCATCAGGAAGATTTTATCCTGGATATGATGGTAAGATGTATCTTGATGGTGGTATTTTTGGTGTATCATCAATCATTGGATATTCTGAAACATTTAAATCAGCAGTAGGTGGAAGTATATTTTCAAAAGTATTGCATAATTATCCAGAATCTAATGGTATATGCTATGATACTGAATTTTCAATTGCTGATGTTCAACGAATAAATGCTTTAAATAGTAATGTAGAAAATCTTGTAGATAGAGTTTATCTTTGTGATAAATCAGATTACAACATGGTTGAATTTTATGATTTTATTAAAGAAATTGTTGCTGAAAAAAGAAAAAAGAAAAAAAGTCTATTAGTTGAAACACCTTTTATTAATATTAAAACAGGTAAACGATTTTTATCTCTTATACCAACAATAATTTTAATTGATAGTTGGTCTTTAATGCAATCATCTCAAGAACAAGAGATTTACGATAAAGGTGGATTAGGAGATCCTAAATCTAATACAGCTTGGATGGTTGATGGAAATAAGAAAACTATAATGATGAGACAATTACCAAGATTAGGTAATCTTGCTGGTATATATTTTATTCCAGTTGCACATCTTGGTGGAAATATAAAACTTAATCCATATGAAGCATCTAAAAAAGATCTTCAAAATATGAGAGCATCAGATAGTATAAAAGCTGCTGGTTCTCAATTTAAATATCTTTCATCAACTTGTATTGAAACTCGCAAATGTAATGTTTTACAAGATAGTACTAAAAAATGTTTATATCCTGCACAAGTATCTTCTAATGTTGAATTAAATGAAGTAACAGTGATGCTTGTAAAATGTAAAAATAATGAATCAGGTAATATGTATTCTCATGTTGTTTCAAAATCATTTGGTATTCAATCAGTACTTGAGTATTTTCATTTATTAAAAGCAATGAATCTATTTGGTATTGATGAAGAAAAGAAAACAATGGTATGTAAAATGACACCAGATAAACCATTTACAAGATTGACTCTAAGAGATAAAATTGCTAAAGATTATGAACTTGCAAGAGGAATTGAGTTAATGGGTCAATTATGTTATATACGAAAATTTTGGACTATTGATAAAAAGATAAAAAATCTTACTGCAACTAGATTTGTAGATGAAATAAAAAAATCAAAAAAATTAGATATGAACAGGGTTTTAAATTCAAAAGGTACATGGAATTTTAGTAAAAAAGGGAAAAAAGATAATAGAGAATATATGAGTATATTTGATATCTTAACAACAATATTTGATTAAAAAAATCAAAAAGGAGAATAAAAATGCCAACAGAAATTCTTAAAGATTTAAACTCTCGTAATGAGTGTGAAATTGGAATAGATAATGATACAATGAAAGTAGTTCTTCCATCTGATGGAGTTCTAATTTCAGATAATGGTACTGAAAGTGAATTTGTAATTAAAACTGTAAATCCATTAATGAAAGCAGTAGGTATTGCAAAACTTGATGATATTTTCTATAGCACTTTTTATGGTGCATATGCAGTATCATTACTTGGAAAACTTTATCCTAATTCATTGAATAGAAAATTTTATTCTGTATTTATAAGTAAATCATCTCCAGGAATGACTAATGTTTTTGATCAGATTGAGAATATTAATCCTTTAATGATTTCAATAAACTCTAAAGAAATGGTTGAAATTACATTAATGAGCATTGATGTTACAACTAAGCTAATAACACCAATAACTAATAATAAATCTGTTGTTGAGATTATTCCTGATTTTAGTGTTGTATATGATAAAACATTATTTGAAAGTATATTTACTCCACTTGGGTTAGATATTAAAACTTTTATAATTCCATTTATTAATTATAAAATTGTTACATCTAATGGTTCAATTTCATTTGATATAATGGATAAATCATCATCAGAAGTTGTTGTAAATCAATTTAATAGAAGTTGTAAAGTAAAATATTTTGCTGATATGCTAAATGGAATGTCTGCATATTTGAGGTTAGAATAATATAAATATATCAACTTGCCACTCTTTTGAAAGTGGCAAGTTGATATATGGTATTTTTTAAACTTTTGATTTTTCAAAAATCCATTCATTATTTTCATTTAATTTCATATCTTGAAAAAAGTTTGGAAATTCTTTTTTACAAATAATTCCAATTTTTTTTGCAACAAGTCTAATTTCTTCTTCTGCATGAATAGAAGATCTTATTTCAAGAATATGCCTCCATGCTCTTATATTTCCAGTTACAAATATTGATGTTGCTAATCCTATTGGTGCAACTCTTCTAAATGCAGATGTAAGCATCTTTTTCATATTGAAATCAGTAATATTGTCAATATCATAATCTTTTTGAAGTTGAGTTTGAACTTGTTCAAGATATTCAACAACATGATGGATATAATTTTCACTTTTTTCTTTTAATAATTCAGGTATCCAAAATTTAAGTTCATCAAGTCTTACATATCGTAAACTTTCTTGACTATATGCCATTCCTGCACGATGACGAACGAGTTGGTGAGAAAAAACCCTTGAAATATCTTTGATAATGAATGACATATTGATATGTTCAAGAACTGATCCATGTCCAGATTTAATAACATTACCAATGTATTCTTTATTACCACGTCGAACATTTTTAACGTTTTTATTTGTTCCTTCTTTATTATTTTCATCATATGGCTGCCAACTTCTATAGCACATTCTACCTGCCATCTCAGCAAGAGTTTCACCTTCAGAAACATTTTCATCTGGTACCCATTCAGGATTGTTAATACTATCTAAATAAGCTTGTATTCCTTCAGGTACTGATTTAGTTATTCCAACTAAAAAAACTTGTGGTTCATCTACTTGTTTCATAATTAATCTCCTTTTAAAATAAATATTAAAATAAAATTATACAATCATTTAATGTGTAATATATATAAGATTTTATATATAACTTATATTCTTTAAGTATATATTATTAAGATAGACAAAAAGATATTCATTTTTAAACAACAATTAATTAGGAGGAGATAGAATAATGACATCTGATGAATTAAAATTAAATGTAAAAGGTGTAGGGAAAGATGGATTTATTGAAATAAGAGATAAGATATCGAAATTCGTAGAAGACAATTTTGATATCTTATATGTTGGAGCAGTTCGACTCAATAAGTTTATTGAGCGGGATTACTTTGCTCCACGTCGTATTCAGATTAATAATACACGTTTGCATGAATGTCAGGGTTTAAAATATGCAGACGGGCATAAGTATAATAGTTGTTTTTCGCCTACTGAAGAACAATTACGTAATACAGTAAAGGATATTCAAATGTTACTTGATGTAGCTGGAGAAGATATTCCAGCTCCATTTGAACTTAAAATAATTGAAAATAGTTAATAGAACAAGATCTCAGCATACACTATTCATTAGTGTATGCTGAGATCCTAAAATTTACTATTTTTTAATAAGTATTTATTATCATTTTATTTGCTGGAATATTATTTATTTCAAATGCAACATGTTCAATTTTTGAAAATGTATATGGACCTATATGAGATTTCATATCTCTTAAAATAACATTTTTAAAATATGATTTACTTGTTAATTTATTCCATGTTGTAGGTGTTACTTTAGAACCAAAAAATGTAATTGGTTTATATTTTTTTAATACAGTAATAGGTATTTTACATTCTATTATATTTTTAATATCAAATTCTTTTTGAATATCTTCATTATAATTTAAGATTGGAAGAAATAAAAAGAATAATCCTTTTGAGTTTATATATTTACTTCTTGGTGCATATTTATCAAGAAATAAAATAATATCATCAGGAGTAATTTCTTTTTTATGTAAAGCTGATTTTGTTCGTTCTTCATATGTTTTAAATGATGTTTTCATGAAAATATCTGGATAATGTTTTTTAAGATATCTTGGTGAACAAATACCTATTTCTTTAACTAAATTTAGATTTTCAATACCATGTACATAATGATAAATATATTCAAGCTTATTAGATGTGACAGGATTTAATTTACTTAATTCTTCAAGTGCTATTTTTATTGACATAATAGATTCCTTTTTTTTATATTTTGTATTTTATATAATAGAGTGTGTGTAGATATTGTTTTTTATTTATTCTTACAATATTTTGATAGATCTAATTAAAAATGAATGAAAAACAGTAATAGTAATATTGTTTTAATTTTATAATTATAATTTGAAAGGAAAAATAAAATGGATAAAGAGTTTGATAAGATATTAAATTTTAGTAATGATGTAAAAAAAATAGCTGAATATACAGAGAAACTCAATGAAAAATTTAATATTAAGCATCAAATCTTTGGTATATTATATAATCCATTAACTGAAGTAACAAGTGTTATGTGTCGCATTGAATGTGATAGTATTTTTAAATATATCCTTGAATCTATGCTTGTTATTTATTTTATTAATAAAAAATTTAAAGTAATTGAAAAATATGTATATATTGATGTAAGAGATAAACTAAGATTAGGTGGAGTTGAGAATTTAAGTAAAGGTATTATAACAAATGAATATATTGTATTTGATGATTTTTCAAAATTTATTAATGCTGTACAACGTAATTTTTATGTAGAAATAGAAAAATAAAGGAGCTTTCATGCTAATAACATTTGAAGGAACAGAAGGATCAGGAAAATCAACACAAGCAAAAATACTTGCAGATATTTTAGATAAACAAGGTTATAAAGTAATACTTACGAAAGAACCTGGAGGAACAAATATTGGTTTAGATATTCGTAAAATACTTTTAGATCCTAATAATAAAAATCTTCATAAATATACTGAACTTCTTTTATATATTGCTGATCGTATTCAACATGTTAATGAATTAATTATACCTTCATTAAAAGCTGGTAATATTGTTATATGTGATCGATATTCTGATTCAACAATTGCATATCAACAAGCTGCACGTGGAATAAATGTAAATCTTATTAAGCAATTACATGAAATGTTTTTAAAAGAAATAAAACCAACTATTACATTTTTACTTGATATAAATCCAAAATACGGATTAAAAAGATGTTGGAATGCTGTTAAAAATTTTGATAGATCAATGACTGAAACTCGATTTGAACAAGAAAAAATTGAGTTTCATAATAAAGTTCGTAATGGATATTTAAACTTAGCAATGGAAGATAAGGATAGATTTATAATCATTGATGCATCAAATAATATTAATTCCATATCTCAATATATCATAAATAAAATGAATAATTTTAATTTATCAAAATATAAAAAATTAAAATAGGATAATGTCTAATGAATACAATAATTAACAACAGACCTTCATGGAATGAATATTTCATGAAGATTGCAATATTAACATCTCAACGATCAACATGTATTAGAAGAGCAGTTGGTGCAGTTCTTGTCAAAAATAAAAGAATCCTTTCAACTGGATATAATGGAGCACCTTCTGGTACTACTCATTGTTCTGAAATTGGATGTTTAAGAAAAAAATTAAATGTTCCTTCAGGTCAACGACATGAATTATGTAGAGCTGTTCATGCTGAACAAAATGCAATTATTCAAGCAGCTTATCATGGAGTTAGTATTAAAGGAGCTGAATTATATTGTACTAATAGTCCATGTTCTATTTGTGCAAAAATGATAATAAATGCTGGAATAAAAAAGATTTATTATCTTGAAGGATATAATGATGAAATGACTAAAACATTTTTTAAAGAAGCAAACATAGAACTTATTCAAGTAAAACTTAAAGGAGTTTAATTTGTGAAAAAAGAAATATCATCTAGAAAAAGATATACATCTAAAATATCACCAAATGGAAATATATGTATTACATTTGATTCTAAAAATTCTAATATTTTTAATGTATTTTTTATTGAAAACAATGAAATACATTGTCGAGAATTAAAACATATCCAGACTATTGATTGGATAAAAATAGCAGAATTGATGTATCAAAAAATAGAAAATTATAAATTTTTATCTTTTGATATAGATGATACATTTATTTATTTTATATTCTCAATTAATAAAAATACAGAATTGTATATTGGTAGAATTTTATATAAAAATGCTGAAATGTTATATATAGATGATAGTAAATATCCTGATTTTTATTCTCTTGAAATAATAACTGGATGGAAAAAAGATTTTATTAAACTTGAATCATTTAATAATTATGACATTGATATTAGTATAGTTGATGATAAAGATACAACTTCATATAATGTGATATTTATACATAAAAAACATAAAGAAAAGTCTTCTATTAGAGGATTTACAATTAAAAAACCTGAAATGAAACAATTTAAAGAACTAATAATGAAAGAACAAAAACAAAGATTAATGAATTAATTTATTTTACACTTGATCAAGAAGCTATTATTCTTCTTGATCAAGTGTAAAATTTTAAATATATATAATGAATATAGTAGTAACTTAAACATTTAATTATAACTGAGGAGGCTATCGATGTATAAGAAAAAAGATCTAATTAATTTTAAAAGTATTGTTTCTGTTACAATAACTATTATCGTTTTACCAGTTTGTGTGCTATTATTAACTAAAAATAAAACAAAAATAAATAAACCAAAACAGGTTTCAAAACAAACAATCCAACATATACAAACATCATCGTTTAAAAAACAAAAAGAGATGATCTATAGTTTTGAACTATGGATTGAATCTCAAAGAATTTGGAGAAATAATAAACTTGTTGTTTTTTCTCCAGATTATGCACATAGATTGTCTGAAGCAATTGTAAAATATTCAGACTATCCCATAATTATGCTTTCAATATGTTATATTGAAAGCAAATTTAATCAAACTGCTAAGTCCAATACCAACGCAATTGGTATTGGACAAGTAAGTTTGATCAGTGTTCCTGAGTTAATGAAAGCAGGAATACTAACAAATGAAAATGGAAAAGAATTATATGATCTTGCTGTGAATATTAAAGCAGCAAATTTTATATTTAATCAGAAACTCAACAAAACAAAGGGTGATATTGATGCTGCTCTTGATTTATATTCTGGTGGTGCTAAAAAGTACACTACTAGAATAAAGAAAACTGTATTTGATATTGTTTTCTTTATGGAATCTATTAACAAAGAATGATAAGAATCTCCTCAGAGGAATAATATCCTCTGAGGAGACTTAAAATATTATTTTTTTAATTTATTACATTATTATAACTATTTTCTGTTATCATAATAAATTCATATGATTTTCCTGCGATACTTTGAACAAATGAATAATACTCATTTTCATTATAAACATTATGATAAAATTCTTCATCATTATTTTCATTCATACATTGAGATAAAAGATCATTTACTTTTACTGCAAATTCCTGTTCATCAGGTGAAAGTGTATTAAATTTTGGATCAATTGTATTATAATTTCGATATGATTGAAGTATGTCCAATAATTTAACCATTGGTTCAACATTATCACCACTTACTGCAAGTATTGACATTGTTTGATAAGTAACTGTAAATATTTCAACAGGAACTGTATCTATATTTACAATTCCATCTAATAATGTATGTAATTTAGAATTAAAATCAACTTCAGTAATTGATGGATAAACTATTGTTCCATTACCCATATCTACTCGATTGCTATATAATGGGATAAAGAAAAAACTATGATCTACATATAGTGTTGGAAATTTAGTTCTCCATATTGTATCTTGATTATTAAATAAAACAGTTCGTATATATGTTCGTATTTCAGCAGATGTAGGTATTTTACCTTTATATAATACTCCAAATGTTAAATCATAATTTGCGTTAATATTATTGTATGAAATAACATATGGTAATGTAAGTCCAACAAAACCACTATAATCATCAATGTGTAATTTTGCTGCAAGTTTATCTACTGTCAATAATGCAGATTCTTCAAGTGCTTGATAGATACCTGTAACTTCACCTGGATTTTGTAATTGATCAAGTGGTAATGGAGGAATAACATCAATTATTCTAGATATAGGATAATTAATTTCAAAATCAAGTCTACTAATCCAAAGTTTAAAGTCAATAGTTTTTTCTGAATTATCAAATTCATCAATATAAGTATATGAAAATTGTATCCAATTTGGAATAAATCTATAAAAACCATGAACAGGTGGTGAAACAGTATCATCAACAAATGCATCATATATATAAACAATTGTTCTAGTATCTGATAATGTAGCAGAATTATCTTTATAAGTACCAAAAGTAGCAGTATTGTTGTTTAAAAATGTATTAATATCATTTATTGAATCAGTAGGTATTGTTCCATAAACTAAATATTCAATAATATTAAATATTTTTTTCTTATCATCTGTTGAAATATGTTTATCTTTCCAATTTGTATATTGTGTTTCATTTCCAACTTTATCAAAAGTAATACTCATTGTTGATATTGTCATTGGAACTGTACCATCTGGTATATGATCGTCATTTGCTTGATTGTTCGTATTAACTATTGCATCATATTGTTCTACCCCAACAGTTAAATCTGGTTCTTGAACTAAATTTTCATATAAATCATCTAATAGAGATATTAATGTATCTCTTGGATAAGAATATTGATCATTTATAAAATTACCAATACCAATTTCACGATAATCTATTGGTAATCTTGAATCTCTAATATCTTTAATCAATACTTGTTGTTGATAATATTCAAATAGTTCAGGTGGCAAAAATCCACAAGGAAGAGGAGCTTCTGTTACATCAAATGTATCTGAGTTTAAATCTTGAAAACAGTTATCATTAATGAATCCATAAATCATGACTATAATCTCCTTTATTCAATAAAGTAAAGTTTTACTATAATTTGCTATACTATGGGTAATAGAATCTAATTAAAATAGGAGAACAAACATATGCTAATGCTTGATAAACTTATAACTGAATTGATGTATCAAGTAATAACTCCAATATCAGAAGAAATAACAAATAGATTACTTAAATATCTTGGTATCAATGAGATGTTTGAAAATAGAATATATTTTCATTCATCAGAACAAGAAAGTTCAATGGATACAAATGAGCAAAATCAAGCAAGATTATTTAAAAAGAGATGTGATGTTGAAATAAAACCAAATTATAATCCTAAAGAAACTAAATGGGATATGTTTTCTACTCGTTTTGCAAGTGCTTATCCTACTACAATTAATGATACATTTCGTACATTTCCTATATTTGCAGATCGAAGAAATCGAATAATATTACATCAATTTGTTGTTCCATGCTCAGTTGATCTTAATTTTAAACTTACAGTTAATTCTATGGAATTAGCTGAAATTATAAATTCTGCATTATTTAATAAATTTATTAATGAATCTATTTATGAATATACAGATGTAGAATATTCATATCCTATTCCAGATGTATTTATTTATATGCTTCATCGTATGTATAAATTAACAGATAACGATCCATCAGAACTTAGTTTTCAAGATTATATAACATTAGGAAGTAATAGTAAAATTGGTATTATTGTTAATCGTGATAATATTGAAAATAAACAACTTATATATACTGGAAGTTTAAGTAGAGTTTTATATAATATAAATTATAGTGCAGATGAACCTGAACCAGTAATGGTAGAAAAAGTAGCAAAAGGATATATAATATCATTTACATTATCTTATCAGTTCTCAAAACCAAATATGTTAAGATTATCATATCCTTATATTATAAATAATAATCCTATTCCTTCTGAATTTATTCCAAAAAGAGAAGCAATGAGTAATGATAACATGATAACTGTTTATCCTGAACAATCAATTAATCGTATATTTAAAAATATTAATGATTATCATAACAAATATGCTTCATATCCTTTTACACAATATCCTCCAAATCTTGATAATAATCCTATTCGTATACTTAAAATACATGGATATGATGATAAATATTTTCCAATATTTGCAGGAGTGCTTCAAGGAGATGATGATGGTTCTGGAAATAAATCAATTACTGTTGATATATTAAATGAAATAATTCCATTATTACCTGAAGATATGGGAACTAAATTAAATGATGCATTCGATTATCAGACTATAGATGATTTTTTATCATTTAGTGGAATATTTTCATTATGTGTTGTTGGAAATGAAAAATATATTATTAATCCAAATGATATTACTTTAGATCTTGAAAATAGAACATTATTCATTGATAAAAACATTGATTTTGTTTTTGAATATAAAATCATCATTAGTATGTGTTCTGATATTGATGTTTTGAGTACTAATGTTGTATTTAAAATATTAGAACCTGATAATGAGCTTTTTTTTGGTAAAATTATTATTGATAATATTAATAAACTTGAAAAAAATGGATATATTGAAATACTTGATAAAACAGGACATTGGAAAAAATTTATTGATGAAGATCCTGATAAAATACAACCATATTTACCTACAATATTGAATAATGAAAATCCTCAAATAACATCTGATCAAAAATCAAGTATTTTTTATTATCGAGGTATAAGAAAAATTTCTAATTATGTGTTTAAAGTTAAAAATTAATTATCTAATATTCTCTTAGTCAGATTAATAAGACTGACTAAGAGAATATAATATTTTTTTTTAAAACATTACATGAATGTATATATATTAAAATAATAAAAAGGAGTTAAAAATATGGGTTTAATTAAAATAGATGATAATAAAGGAATTGTAGCTGCAAATAATAAACCTATTACTGAAAATGAAATAGATTCTGCTGTTAAAGATGTATTTACAAATAGAACATCAATTGTAGCATCTCGATATGATAGTGTTATACGATCTTTATCTGAATTTGTAGAAGGTGCTCCAATTATTGTAGAGTATTATCAGAAACATATTCCATATGATAATAAGCAATCTGCAAATACATCATTTTCATTTGAAAGAGCAAATGCTCATACTTCATATACATTAATTCATAATTTTGAATTTAAATTAGATGGTGAACTTGATATATCACAAGATCAAGATACACTTGAAATGATTGTAAATGGTAAAGGTATTATATATCCTGGATTTATTCCTCATCTTGGTGATTTATTTTTTCTTAAATTAGAAAATGATGAAATAGGTTTATTTACAATAACTAATGTTGAAAGATTAACAATTAAGCAAGGATCATATCGTAATGTTTCATTTACGATGTTGAGATTTTTAGATCAAGAAACTAATAATAAAATAACTTCATCTGTTGTTGAAGAATTATATTTTGATAAAGAAAAGTTTTTAACAGATACTGCAACTATTTTATCAACTGATAGTTATAATCAATTAAATAAATTAAAAGATATGAGAAATAGAATAATTGATCAATATGTATCTGAATTTTATTCTATAAAAGATAAAACATTTATAATTAATCGTAATTTTACGATATTAGATGTGGATAACAATCCAGTAGATAAACCTGTTAAATTATTTGATCCATATCTTGTAGATTATATGTGTAGAAAAATATCTTTATCATCTTTACCATATCCTGTTGAACGAATATCAAATTCGATTACAGTATTTTCAAAAGATAATGTATTTTGGGATATGTTATTTGATCAAAATGTAAATAATTTAAATTATATTTATTTTAATCCTGCAATATATAGATTTAGTATTTGGGATAACGAGATATCTGGGTTAGTAAATAAAGTTTTTGTTTATCTTTATAATGATATTAATGAATTTGATAACGATGCTATTGTTCCAATGTATGAAACAGTTGATAAAATAATGAAAGCACCTTATGTTTTTTCATATAGATTTTATATAGCTTTAATCTATTTATTTAGATATGATTCTGATTTAGCATCATATGCTGTTGAAAAAGAAGAATTGGAGCAAACTGATCTTGATCTTTTAATGGTAAGTGGTAATACATCTGATATTGAAGCAGATAATACATATTTAAAAGATGTATTTGTTTTAACTGATTTTGAGATATTTGTACTCAATTATATTGGTAAAAAATATCTTATACCAATTGATTCTTTTATTACTAATTATATTGATGTTTATCCATATAATACATTAACTAAAGAAGAACGTTTTTATCGATTGCCTATACTTCTTTATTTTATCGACTTATATATTTCATCTATCACATAAGGGAGAATAAGTATGGATATATATGTTGATATAAGTAAATATATAAATGAAAAAGGTTTTTTAGCAATGGTTCCTTTATATACTGAAGAAGTACCTGCATCTATAGCAGATGGAACACTTGAACCATTTTTCATTCCTGATAAAAATGCATTTGGAAGAGCAAGAATAACTATAAGTCAAATGATTGATATGAATGTTAAACATATACCATTTAAACTTATAAAAAATGAAGAATTAATTGATATTAAAAATGCTTTAGATGTTTTTATTGATGAGCTTAAATCGTATGCTTCTTCTGGAAGTAAAAAAGCATCTAATTATTATCAAATGGCAAGTTCTTTTAAAAGTGTTGTTGATAATAAAGTTAGGATATATTTAAATTCTAATCCATCAGAAAGGAAAAGAGTTTCTTCTAATAATTTTGCTAATCTTTTAAAACAATATTCAATTGGTGATAGCTAATGTTATTAGCAAGTAAAATACTTCAGTCAAAAATTCAAAAGATATTAAATGTTGAGAAAAGTAATTATTTTACTTTAAATTGTAAAATAAAAAGCTTTGATGATGATAAATTATCTGTTGATGTTAGTTTTATTGATAACATAACTATTGATGAGTCTTTTTATAAAAATTATGCTGATAAAATAGATATGTTTGTTCAAATGAAACCTATTGATCTTATGAATTTATTAGAATTTAAAACATCCTTATATTGTGCAATAAGGTTTGATTATATAGATATGGAATCTGGTGATTTAATTTTAGATGAAGATCCTGAAATTTATTATTTTAGAATTTTCATTAAGAATACAGATGATATCTATAAAAAGTATCATATATCAGCCATTACAAAATATCATGAAGAAGAAGTTCCTGATATTGTATCACATGAAGGAACTCTTATTCCAGTTGCATTTCAGTTGATTGAAAATACTGCTTATGATCTTCATAGACAACAATTAACAGGAATGTATACAAATGTTACAATAGAAGAAATGTTAAAATATATCTCTAAAAATTTTGGTATATCAGTATTGAATTTATATCCTCCTGATAATAAAGTAAAATATAAACATTTTTTTATTCCACCTGAATATGCTAAATTTGATAGAATTTATAATTATATTCAGGAGCGATATGGTGTTTATAATAAAGGATTAAATTATTATTTTTATCAAGGTGTATTTTATATTTATCCTGCATATGATACACATATTAAAAGAAAGACAAGTATTAATATTTATAGAGGCCCAGCTAATTCATATCTTGGGTTAAAAAATTATTTTACTGAAGAAATATCTGGCGATAATAAAATTATTAATCTTGTATGTACTAGTAAATTAAAAAATATTAAATTAAATGAAATTGGATTAGAAGAAATCGGAACAAATTTAGTTTTTTTAAGATCTGATATGATGATTGATAAATCTCGAATATTATCTAATGATAAATTTATAATAAATGAAAAAAATAATATAACTGTATCTGCTTCAGATAAATCAAGTGTTTCTAAAAATGCGGCAATACCAACATATGTTAGTCCAACGATGAATATTTTTCAAAAAGCTAGTATACTTGAACAATCTAATGCTGAAATGGTTATACTTGATTGGCCATTATCAAGACCATTTAGATTGATTCCTGGTACTGAAGTTAATTTCTTTTATGATAAAGAAGAAATTGAAAATCGTAGAGGTATTGTTGAATCTATTAATTACAATATAATGAAACAAGAACATAGTACTTCAACACCAACTTATTCAATATCGGCAATGATAGCAATACGAATAGAAATTAAAAATAAATAATTAAAATCAACTCATCATCGATATCCGATGATGAGTTGATTATGGTATACTTTTATTTATTCTTTGTTTTTATATTTTCAATAATAGCAATTAATATTTTAAATTGATTTTTAACATAATCTTTTAATATAGGATCTCTTATACGATCCCAGAAATGATTTCTTTGATATCTTAATATAATTGGTTTAAAAATTACCATTAATTCTTTTGTTTTACTATAATTTGGATATAATCCAAATATCGTAAGTAAAAGTTTAACAAAATGTATATCTTTTAAAAATATAACCCACATATTTGTTTCATTCTGTTGGATATAATATTTATCATTGTTATATTTTATATAATCTAAGATTGAATTATATCCAACTAATGGTATTGAATTTAATACTCTTTCAGGCTCAATTTTACCAATCATGCATTCTAATGTTATTTTAATAATATCATTGACTGCACTTTTTAACTCTGTTTTTAAAAAATTGTATTTAGTCATATTAAGTGATATAAATTCTTCTTTTATCTGAGCATAAATATCATCATCGTAATATGAAGCTCCATTAGATGCTGCAAGATCAATTGTTTCAAAAATGAAATTCATTAACCAAATATTTTTCATATCTTGTATCATTGGTTTAATACAATATTCTTTGCTGTAATAAGAGTCATTTCCACTCTGTTTTAAAATAATAAATTTACTATATTGCATAAGTAGTATGACTATATCAATAAGAAAAATAGTAAAATCTGGAATTAACCATGAAAAAGAAAAAACACCTGAACTTAAATCTGTTGTAAATTCAGTTGCATTATGATTCATCATTGATATTGGTTTAACATTTTCCCATGCTTCAAATGCATCTACTCCTAGTGGAAGATATTTAAAATAATTTCCTTCATATGAAAATAATGTTAATTGTGGAGAAGATATTGATGTTGGAGATTTTAATATATTAATAAAATAATTTTCTTTTAACATGAATTTATTTTGGTTTGTTACAATATAAGATTTAAAATCTGGAATAATTATATCTAAAATATAATTTAATCGTTTATAATCATTTTCAATTGTAAAAAGTTTATTAGTTTTAAATCGATTAATTAAATTTAGAATAAAAATAGATCCTTTTGAATTTGGAATATTATCTAATTTTATATCTTCAAAATCACTGATCTGTTTTATAAATCTATCTAATTTTGGAATTTTAAGTTTATTTTTTTTCTTAAAATCCATAAAAGTACTAAGGTAATTAAACATGTAATTCTCCTTATATATTACCATTTTTTTAGATATATATTATTAAGTATATAAATAGATACTATATTATAGAATCTATTCATTACTCACTTATAGTGAGTGATGATATATCTATCTAAATTATTTTTAATTTATTAAGTCTATATAATAGACTTAATAATACTTCCTTTGTAATGGAAGTGTTTTAATTTATTAATCTTATAATAAAAGGAGGTAGAACAATTTATCGACTTGTATTAAAAGTATTAATTAGGTGGTACAATGCTTTAATTGAATGGTTAAAAATTAAACCAAAAAAACCACCATTTGTTATTGAAAAGAATTCATTATTTAATAAAACAGAAGATGAATTACATGAAATAATAAAAAATAATGTTGATAATGTATTTAATAGGGTACTAGCTAAAGAAGCTTTATTAAACAAGAAACTATATGAATTGTCTAAAAAAGGATTTAATGATGATCAATTAGAAGTATTAAAAACAGCATTAATTAACGGATTAGATATTAAAGATTTACTTAATAAAAATTTATCTGCTAAACAAATGGATGTATTGAAAACAGCATTACTTAACAGATTAGATATTAAAGATATAGCTGATCCAGTGTTTTCTTTACGTACAATGAAATTAATTATCAGTGAAAGAATGAATAAAAAACATATGGAAGAATATGAAGGTAAAAAAATATTTCCATTAAAATTTATAAATAAATTGAAGTATATATTATTTAGAAGGTAATATTACGTTAATTTACAAACCAAAATCAAAAAAAGGAGAAAAAAATGGCCGTAACTACAGTTGAAACAAAGACAGACCAGAACAAAAACAATAAGAAAAAAAGTGGAAATGATGGTGGTGGTATTCCGCCTAAAACAAAATTTGGGTTTGGAGATCTATTAAATTCGTATGGATCTAATCTCACTCTTGATGGAAAGAGTGATGAATATCTTTCTAAGCTTCGAAAGATACTTGAAGATCCAGCATGTAAAATTAAGATCTCTTGTCGAAGACTTGAAAATGGTGCCTTTGCATTCAATAGTCAGAATGCTGGTATTGTGTTAATATTTTCAAATTCGTTCGATTTTAATGTGAATGATATAATTAGTATGAAAAAGATTGAGAAAACGAGTGATAATTTCAAAAGAGATTTTCCCAATCTTAAATTGATAAATATTATTGTTGTTAATGAAATTGATTTTGACAAATATGTACAGATGGCAGCACATATTACAAATGTGCTTCAATCTGTATCTCCAGTATATTCTGGAGTATCAGAAATGAAAATTTCTGATTTGCGTCAGTATAAGATAATTATTGATACTGATGCAAATTCAGTTAAAGATTTTTATAGAAAAAATTATCCTCACACTACTATCCCAAGATGTGATATTGGGTTTAAAGTAAGTATAGGAATTAAAAAGAACTCTTATATGGGTGGTGGTGGATATGATAGCTTTGATTCAGTACAACCGCTATTTGCAGTAGCGGGATATACTGATTTTATCGAGGAGAATGTTATGCCAGGTTCTCCTCTAAAGTTTACTCCAATTGTTCATATCTCAGATGTACTTTCTGTGATTCCGTCTGCGAAAATGTTTAGTATGGCACTTCCGATCGCAGCTGAGATTTTCATTGGAAATGGTTTATGGAAAGCACAATATTTTAATCCTGCAAAAGGATCAGCTAATATTGGTAATCTTATTTTGGATTCCAAAACTAATAAACCATGGTCTCCGAAATCTCAAAATGAAATTACAGGATTTTTCAATCAATATATAAATCCTCCATTCATAACCATGGATATTGCTGAAGGAAAAGCAAGGATCCCTGGAATAGAAAAATTGCTTCTGAATAATGTTGAAGAGAATTCAAAAATCATCAAAGAGATGGCTGAATTTCTTGAAGTAAAGCCTGATCAAATTCCACAGAATATTGCTAATGTGTCTTATGCTGAAATAATCGGCTATGTTACTGTCGAGAAAGAAATTTCTCAAGATGGTATTATAGATTCAAGATATTTTGATTATCTTAATCTGGTTAAATGGCTTGGTTATCAGCAGAAATTTGAAGCATTTAAATTCCGATATGTTGATCCACTTAAGCGAGCTGATGCTATTAGTGAAATCGCTAATTTTACTAAGACGCACATATCATTTACTGTTATGATCGATTCTATGTTTGCAAAAGCAACTGGAACTAGAATCGGTCAAATGCTGTCTTTCTATAATCCGTCAATGAATGTTATCCCGACTGTAAGTTTTGGTCAACCGAATAACTATAATTTCCAGACCGGAATGTTTGGAAATGCTTCGACTGGATTTGGCGGATATATAAATAGAAATATTTATAGATAAATAAAATTACATAATAGATGAGAGTTCACCTGTAAATTAGGGTGAACTCTCATCTATCTTATTTTTTTAAATTCTATTAAATTTTATAAGTAATTTACATATAATAGAGTTTAAATATATATTATATCAATAACAACAAACATTCCACAAATTGAAAGGAAGGTTTATGGAGAATAATGAAATAGAAATGATACCAAACATTTATAATGAAAAAGATGAAAAATTATTAAACGCTTATTTGAAATTAGAACATTCTGATGAAGAACGTCATTGGAAAGATGATCAGATAGTATTACCATCTATATTGAATCTTGATGAATATTTTTCTCAATTAGATAATCCAATTATTATTAATAAAATTCCATATACTTCAAATTATATGAATGATATTATTAAAACAATTGCAGATTCAAGAGAAGATCATTCATTAATTGCTTCTTGTGAATGTAAAAATTTAGTTGGAAATTTTTATGAAGGACTTAGATGTCCAAAATGTAATACTATTGTAAAAGGAAGTATTGAATCTTCAGCAATCAATGATATTTGGATTGAAATTCCACCTGAAATAAAAGGCGTTATGAATCCTCAGATTTATGCTATTTTAAGGGAATGGTTTAAATCTGGTAGTTCTACTTATCATTTAGATAATATCTTTGATGTAACCTCTCCTTTAAAAGAAGAATTTAAAGATCATATAAAAGGTAGAGGATTTAATTATTTTTATGATAATTTCGAATATATCATGAATTTTTTCATGTATATATTTCCAAAAACAGCAAATAGTAAATCAAAAAATCATGATATTATTAAAATATTTCTTGAGAAAAATAAAGATAAAATATGGTGTACAAAACTTCCATTATTATCTTCTATCCTTCAGCCTATAACAAGTGAAGGTCATAGTTTAAAGTATGTAAATAAAAATATTAAAACAATATTGTCTTCTATTATTGATCTTATTGACATTAGAGTAATGAAGAAAACAAGTCCAGTTACACTACATACTCTTGAAAAAATTATGTATGATATTTATTCAAAATATCTTGAATATTCAACATATACAAAAGTAAATAAATTAGCTCAAAAAACTGGAGTAATGAGGCAACATATCTTTGGAACTCGATTACACTTTACATTTAGAAGTGTAATTGTTCCAATTGTTGAACCACATGAAGGTGATGAGCTTCATATACCTTGGAAGATAGGAATAAATTGTTTAAAATATCATATCATGAATATTCTTATTAACCGAAGAGGATATTCAATGAAAGATGCTTATGCTAAAATCATAAAGGCATTTAATAAATATGATTTTGAAATTGATCAAATAATTCAATTATTAATAAAAGAATGTCCATATAAAGGATTTCCTGTTGCATTTAATAGAAATCCATCGTTAAATATTTCTGCAATCCAATTATTGTTTATAACAAAAGTTAAACCAAGATTAAGTGAAAAACAATATCAAGAAGCAACACTTGAAGAATTGAATGCATATATTCATGATGAAGCAATTGGATTTTCTACTATGATAGTTAAAGGTCCAAATGCTGATTATGATGGTGATGAGATGAATGGTTCTTTAATATTTGAAATGGATGAAGTACCAAAATATATATCTCTTCATCCAATGTCTAAAATGATCTCTCCGATAACTATGTGTATGGATGATGAAATTACATTAACTAATCAACTATTTGTATCGTTAAATGGTTGGTTAAATGATGAATAAATAGAATAAGAGCTTCCCTACGTTTTTACGTGGGGAAGCTCTCTTATTTTTTTTATATTAAAAACTATTCTATAGACTAAATGATCAATAAATTCAATTAAAATACATAAAATTTAAGGAGTGTATCTATAATGGAACTTACTAAAATTCATGGAATTATTCAAGCAACTCCAGGTGCTAATGTAGATTGGGAAGATCCTTTATTACCTGTACCTGCAGGAGTTTATATTTACGATGATGATTCAAAAGATATTAGAATAGGAAATAGTGTTGATGTATTTGATGATTTAGATACTTTTATAAATATCGATGATATTGTAAATTCATTTATTGATTTAAGTAAATTAGAATATGATACAATAAATCCTGCTGATGTTGATAAACTTGTTATTGTAAAAGATGTTGGTGGAGGTATAATAAAATTTGGTTTATCTGATTATAAATATAATGATGATATTAAAATACCATTAGACAATATTGAAACTATAGAATCATCACAAACAAACGATTTATCTGATATAATTGATAAAGCAAATAGAATTGGAAGCATTACAATATCAGATGATGATAAAATAGTAACTGTTCAAAATGGTATAATGAATGTCATTGAAAAAACTTATGAAGACAATAAACAAGATGTTATAGCTGCATCTATGCATACAAATACAATAAGAATAAATAATATTAAATTCTTTTCTGATGTATCTTGTGTTAATGAAATAACACGATTAGTTTCAGGTATTACATATTACGCTGTCATTGATGCAGTTGATTCAGTTAATACAAATACACTTATATATGAATTAACTTGTAATAATGAAAATACAACAATTAATCTTTTATCTGGAAATAAATATTCTATTATTGTTAATTCTGATACTGATATAAGTATTGATGTTTATGGTAGAGTTAGTAATGATGGTGGTGATCATTTTAAGTATAAAATGGTAACAATTGAAGTATTATCTCTTATTGCAAGAATTAATGAAGATAATTCTAGTGATAATCGTATCCTATTGTCTATTGATCAGTTTTCTAATGGAGATTATATAGCAGTTGGATATGGTTCTGATAATTCTGATACATATGGTTTTATAACAGTTTTATCAAAAGATCTTACAAGAATAATAGAAAAAAAATATACTGAATTTACAGATTATTGTCATTTTAATTCAGTTAAAGTTGATAAAGATGATAATGCTATTATTGTTGGTGAAGGTGCTAATACATCAGAACATTCTTCAGGAATTATTTTAAAATATTATTCTGGAAATATTGTATTAAGTAAAAAAGTTTCTTCACCAAATAATGCTACTAAATTTAATGATCTTGTTATATCTGATATGAATACATATATTGTTGTTGGATCAACAGGCTTTAGTATATCAAATATAACTGCATATGCTGTTACTTTTAGTGAATTATTAATTAAATTAAATTCACGTAGTTTTAGTAATGTATCTGCTAATAGTGTTTTTAATGGAATTGCTAAATGTAGTAACAATAAATATATTGCAGTTGGGACAACAACAAATCATGATAAATTAAATGGAATAGCTGTTAAATTAAATACTGATTTAACAACTGATTTACAAAAAGTTATTACTGGTACTGATTATATTCATTTTGATAAAGTTATAACAGATTCGTCTGGTACAGATGATCAGTTTATTATTAGTGGATATAATGCAGTAGATTCTCAATCAATTAAAGATGCATTAGTTGTTAAATTATCAAATACACTTATTGTTGCCAATGCTATAACAATAAGTGGTATTGATGCTGATGCTTTTTATGATGTTAAAATTAATAGAGATGGTAATTATGTTTTTGTTGGTAGTACAAAATCAGAAATAAATAATGGAACAGATAATGTTAGAGCTGGTATATTTTATACTATTTCAAAACAATTAGATAGTATTATTGAACAAAAATTAATGACAAATACAACCCAAGAAGCTGTTATTAATCATAGTGTTATAATTGATGATGATAATAATATTATTATTGTTGGTGAAGTTGTAAAATCATTTCAAACAAAAGATATAGTATATCTTTTAAATTCAAATATACCAGATGGTAATTTTTCATCTATTCCATTGGATATTTTATATAACGATAGTTCATTATCATTGAATACATATAATTTTGGTAATATTTTTGTTGATCTTGAAGATGATGCAAATATTATTATTTCTATTAATGATATAGCTAAAACACTTTTAATGGTTACAATAGATCAAATCATTGATACAATTCAATAAATATAGGAGAATAAAGAATGTCGTTATCAAGAATAGATAGTTTAGTTCAATTTACTCCAGGATATAAAAAGGTATGGATAGATGAATCTCTTCCTGTACCTGATGGATTATATGTGTATGATGATGAAACTGGTGATATTAAGATCGGTAATGGAGTTGATTTATTTGCTGATCTTGATGTGTGGTTGAATACAAGATATTTGAGAACTAATAACTCTGGTATAGTTATTGATTTTAGTAAACTTGGAAAAATAAATATTCCAGATGATATTGATAAGATCTTTGTTGTTAATGAAGATGAAGATCAATATGTTGTATCATCTCTTAAAGTATCTGATATCGATACTTTTATATCTAATAGTCAGACTATAGATACTAACCAAGATACAGCTTTAACTAATATTGGAATTAAAACAGCTGAAATAGATCATGAATTTGTATCTGGTGAAGCTAATAAAATGACTGCTATCAAGAATCAAAAAATAGAACCTCTTGATGTGTCTTTAGCCGAAAATAAAGCTAATGTTGTCTATGATGTTCAGCTTACTTTATATACAATTACACTTAATAGTGTTTTACTTTATTCGGATGAATCATTGACTACTGAAATTACAAATAATACATTAGATAATAAAGTATCTAGTTATTTAAAATTAGATGTTACTTTTTTAGGTAATGTTCCATTGGATTATCAACTTACTTCTGATAATGAAGATGTTATTATAACTTATAGAGATGATATTGAAGAAGGTGTTTTTGAAATTGATTGTAGAAATGTTACATCAGATGCACCAATAACTTTATCATATGTAATAGGATGTTCTATACCTGAAATAGACGATGTTACAGGTTCTAATACATATAGTATTGATATTCATATGCTTTTAAGAACAACAAACATGAGATCTACTACTGATAGTCAGATATTACGAAGATTTGTACAAGATAGTAATGGAAACATATATAGTGTTGGACATTCACCAGTTGCTGGTGGACAAGGATCAGATGATGGGTTTGTTGTCAAATATGATGAAAATATGAATATTATAAAACAAGTTTTAATTGGTACTAATGAAGGTGATAGTTTTAATGATATTTGTATTGATAATAATGGATATCTATATGCAGTTGGAACTAGTTATTTAAGAATGAATGATACATCACATGCAAATATGGCATGGGTTGTTAAATATGATACTGACTTAAATCTTATTCAATATGAAGTTTTTGAAATTGATGGTAAAAAAGTTGTACTTACTTGTTGTGAATATGATACAGTAAATAATAAATTAGTTGTTGGTGGTTATACTGTTTTTAGTTCTGGATCAGATTGTATACTTATTGCAACACTTGATTCAAATTTAAATACATTAGCTCATTTAAAAATAATTGATGGATGGGATACACAAAAATTTAATAAAATAGCAATAGATTATACTGATCCAGCTAATGTTTATTATATTGGTGTAGGATATGTTAGAACTAGTAATAATGATGGTTATCTTGCAAAATTAGATACAAATCTTACACTTATAAAATCTATAAATTATAGTGGTGCGAGTAGTGACTATTTTAATGATATAAAAATATTATCTAATGGCAAATATCTTATATGTGGAGATACATATTCAGAAGGAAATGAAACATATAATAATCCTTATGTAGCAATTTATAATCCAGATCTTACAGTTGATACAGGATATGCTTTAGCATCTCATTATGGTGGTCATGCTTATTTTATATCTGTTGCATTTGATTCACTATCAAATATGATTTATGGATTTGGTAATGGAGATTTTGGTCCATTTATAAGTCAATTTAGTTATACTGAAGATGTTGGTATATCATATATAAAAACAAAGAAATTTATTCGTCAAGATGGAAAATCATTATCATTTAAATATACTACTGTGTCAAATAAAAATACAATATTATTTAGCTTTTTTGAAGGATTAGATGTAACATGTAGTTCTTTAGGTGAATTAAAACAACCACTTCAAGATGGAACATTTGTAGATATAGGAGCTATTTATGAATTTTCTGATGCTACTAATTTAGGAGCATTTTATAATAGTGAAGTTTCTATATATGATTCTACATCTGAAGTATCTATTGAAACTGGAGTATTAAATGATAGAACATTTTCATATACTTCTGGATTAGCTAATTTTAATTCAGAGCATATTTTTATAGGAGAATAAAGAATGTCGTTATCAAGAATAGATAGTTTAGTTCAATTTCTTTAGAATTTTAACTTGCAGATAGTAATCTTATTTTATTAAATAATAATTTTACTTTAATAGATAGTGATCTTACTATAAGAAATTGTAATTATTCATCAGTTTCTTCTAATCTTACTTTATCAGATCATACATTTTCTGAAATAAAAGATGTGATAATAAGTTAAAAAAATAATAAATTTTATTAATATCATCTTCCTACTTACAGTTAAATCTGTAAGTAGGAAGAAAGATTAATGTTATTTTTCATATTAGATAAACATATCGTGAGACTGATATTTATTAGATATATATTATTAATAAGAATGAAAATAAAATATTAATCAAATTTATAAAAAGGAGAATAAATGAAAAGGAGGTTAAATGGTATCACGTTCAGTTCAGCTTAATGCACTACCAAGTATTGGAACAATACTTGGTACTGTTGGAAATGCTGATGTATTAAATAGTATAAATAATAGAATGTCAAATAGCTGTTTTTTTAATAGTTCCGATGATGTTTTTCAAAAAGATAGAAATCAATTTATACAAACATTCATTGCACCAATAAAAGCTAATATAATTAAATTAAAAAATATTACAAAAAAGGTTAAAGATAAACATCCAGATGAAATTGTAGCATTAACGTCTGATGATGATTTTATTGAAATACCTCCAGCGATGTTTTTACCAATTTTAACTTATGCTCCAGTAAAGAGATTGTTTGAACAAGGAAGAATATTCGGATTTGGTTACGAATATGAAAATATAAAAGATCAAGAAGATGTTTATGGAAGATTGATTAATAATGGATTAGTAAGCGGAATACGTTCTGATAATCTTCCTAAAGATGGTTATATTATTCATGAATGCGTTTATAAATCTCATGATCCAGATCTAACATTTGATGAGTTAGATATGATTGAAGATACTCGTGAATATATTGATAAATTGTTGGAAACTACTCAATTTGATCCAACTGATTTTCCAAATAAACGAGGGTAAACATTAATAACAAAAGAAGATATCATATATGTTTTATATGGTATCTTCTTTTATTTTTTTTAGGAGAATGAACATGATAAAAGCTGAACCTATTTGTCCAATATTACAATTATCAATTAATTATTTAACTTCACCTCAAGATATAATGCTTTATGTTTTAAGACATTATATTTATACTCCAAAAGGTATAAATGATACATTTAATACACTTGAAAAATCATTAGTATATAGTGATGCATTACTTAATAGTGATAAAATTGGTTTAGCAAATAAAATAAAAAAAGATTTAGTATTTATATTAAATAGATATTTTCCAGATTATACTCCAATTGTAAATGTAGAATTTGAAAATGAATCCGGTTCATTTTTTAATATAAAAATACAAATGGAAATAACAATTGATGGTAATTTTTTTACAACAGAAAATGTAATACAAATTGATAAGAAAAGTAAATCTAAAATAATTTTAGAAAATGATGGAGAATTTAAAATATCATCAATATAAAAAATAATAAGGAGAAGAAAAAATGGCAGTTGATCCAAAACTTCAAGAAGAAATAAATAAAGCATTTAAAAGATTAAAAAAATATGAAAGTAATAAAGAATCAATTAAACAATCAGATTTTAAAAAATTTGAAATTCTTTTTAGAAAACCTAAAAAGAATATGACTGATAGTGATGTTGACATGTTACAAGAATTATCACGTGAATTTCTTACAACAATAAATCCATTTAAACCAATAAAGATAATAGATGATGATACAGGAAAAATTATACTTACGTTACCACCTATTTTTATGAATATAAAAGAGATTAAAAAAGAATTTAATAATGTATTTCAAAAAGCACAAGGAGCTTTATTAAATTCTACAACACCAAAATATGAATCAGAAGCAATAAAAAATATTGTTAATTTAATAGTAAGCTCTCAAGCTAAAAATATTTCTGAATATGAAGCCGAAGTTAGAAAATATAAATTACTTACTGATAAACTTAGAAATGAATTTAAAGAACTTAAACAGAAAAAAATTGATGGTGAAGATACTGAAATTGATTTTAATGATGTAGATGATAAATTAGGTATTAATGAACTAAATGAAGAAAATAATGATACAGCGAATGAATCTTATGATGATATTTTTAATTCTCTTAGAGAAGAATAATGGATAAAAATATAAAAATAATACATACTGCTGATTGGCATTTTGGTCATTTGAAAACACCAACACTTTCAATATGTCAGAATATTAAAAAATTTTTATTTAAATTTATTCCAGAATGTGATCTTATGATCATAGCAGGGGATGTATTTGATATGAGTGTTTCAATGAATAGTCATGATGCAGTACTTATTATTGGATTCTTTTTAGAATTGTTTAATGAATTAAACAAATCAAAAGTTATATTAAGAATTATTAGAGGAACATATAGTCATGATAGAAATCAATTAAAAGTATTAGAAGCTCTTTATAAAGATTATAATTTTTCTTTTGATTTTAAATATATTGATAAAATTAAGATAGAAACTATAAAAAGTCTTGATATAAAAATTGGATATCTTCCTGATAATCTTAATTTTAATAATTCAAATGAAATTATTGAAACTGTTAAAAAAATGATGAAAATGTCTGGATATAGTTATTTAGATTATATTGTTGGTCATGGTGATTTTGATCATAAATATCCAGATAATATTGTATTACCTAGGATAACATATCAAATAGAACAATTTGATTTTGTAAAAAAATATGTTTTAATGGGTCACAATCATATACCATCTAAATATAAAAAGGTTATTTATTCTGGATCATTTAGTAGATTAAAGCACAATGAAGAAGGTAAAAAAGGATTTTTTTATATTACTGATAAACCAAAATTTATTGAAAATAAAGATGCGATGATTTTTAAATCATTTGATATTAATGCAAATTATAATCAAGAAGAGCTTATTAAAAAACTTAATCGTATTGTTGATATTTATTTTTCAAATAAAACTAAAAAAGGATATTTAAGAATTGTTAATTGCCCATCTGAATTTAAACAATGGATATATAAATCATTTTTATTAAATCACCCTAATATTAATGTAACATTTAAAAAGAAAAAAGGATATTTAAATAATAATTTAAAAATAAATGATCATATTGCATTAAAGCATTCAACAAACTTAGAAATACCAACAAGTGCAAATATTCATATACTTATTGCAAATGCAATTAAGAAATATAATTTTGGTAAATTGCATAAAAATAAAATTCAAATGTTACTTAAAAGAGTATAATTATGATGAGAAAAAAATTTACAATAGAAACTCCTTGGCCATTTAATAACTTTTTAACTGATGAAATCATTGAAAAATTAGATATAATATTATTCGAATACGATATGAGTACAAGCGATTTTGATATGGAACAGTTAATTGAAATATTTTTTGCATATAAACATAATCTTGATTTTGAAGATATGCTAAATCCTAATTATTCTCCTGAAGAGATGAGATCAATTCGTAAATCAATTTTGCATAAAATATTAGAACATCAATATTATCCAAAATTATCATATAATAAACAATTGATAGGTTTGAGATAGAGAGCATAATACTCTCTATCTCAATATTCTTTTTTAAATATATATTATTAATAAGAAAATAAAATAAAGGAGGATATTTTATGTTATTTCTTATGAGATATTATGATTTATTGAAGGAATTTGATAATTTTTTATATGAAAATTATGATAGTAGTATAGAAGAATATAGTTTTGAACAATTACATGAATTAATGTTAGCATATAAACATGGTTTATATGCTGCTATTGAATGTATGGCTTTTCCTGAAATATTACCTGAAGAAATGAGAAAAATAAGAAAAGAGATATTAATGGATGAGATTAGAGAAAAATATTATCATAACCAAAAAGGAGTAGATATTTAATGAATGAAATGTCTGGATCTGAAGCAATATTTAGTGAAGTAATTGAAAAAATTGTACAAGCTGGATATTATACTTATGATTATGATAATGATCAATTAATGCAACTTGCAATTGGTGTTGCACAAGGAATTGATATTTCACAGTATATCCATCCTGGTTTAGAATTTGATGAAATGCTAATTAAACGAATAGCTTTAATATTAGATAAAGTTAAAGAAAAATTTAATATTAAAGAAATTCCAACTAAGATAATAGAAAAATTTGAAAAAGCATCAATGGATAAATATTTAATTAATATTAATAAATTATAAAGGAGCAATGAATGAATAAAGATATGAAAGAATTTAATATAGATGATTATAATTTTAGTATTGGTCCTGTACTTAGAACTTTTTCTGATAAGAAAGTTATTGATCATTATCAATTTAATGTATTCTTAATTAATGTTATGACTTTATTTAGAAATAATTATATTAAAGAAATGTCATTTAAATCATTAAAAAGTATTGTTGAAAAAGATATTAATGATTTAATTATGTACTTTCAGAAAACTACTGGGAAGAAAAAATTAGTTATACTTTATATTAATGATTATTTAAAATATATTGATGAAGAATCATTAAGAGATAATAATTTTGTAAGATTATTAAGAGAAGTATTATTTAATAGATTAAAAATATTTCAATCAAAAATGCCAATTGTTATCTATGATGATGATAATACAAAAATTGTTACTTATTTTAATGAAAATAAACCATTTGAAAATGAATTAAGTAAAATAATTGATGCATCTATAGCAATGCCAAAAGTAGTTATGTTTAGTTGCATTGCATGGGATTTTTTATTATTTAAAAGATATGATGGAGCAATTGTTGAAAGTTATACAGGTCGTATTGTTGAGCGTAAGAATATACCATTAAAAGTATTTAAATTTAATTTTATTCCATTTAATCAAACAACTTATTATTTGTGGGGTGACAAATTATTATTTAAAGGTAAATTATTACGTAAGAATAAAAAAGAATTTTTAAAAGTTGCTGATCATGAAAAAATACAATTTAAATCAGAGAAACAATTAAAAATTATATTAATACAATATAGAATAGTAGATATGGATATTTTTAATAAAAACTTTATTCAGTAAAAATTTTAATTCAAAAAAAAGGGGAAAGGAAAAAATGAAATTTAATCTTAATAATTTGGTGAGACTACCAAGCGTTGATCGAAAAGCGGTATTTCTTATTGGAGTTTATAATGGACTTATGGGGATTAGTATCTTTGACAATCAGAATGATACTCCATCTGCTCCATTAGGTAAGATTCTACTTAATACTGCAAATATTGTTGCTCTTGAAGAAATAATCAAAAAGCATCTTCTTGAGAAAAATCAAGCATCAAGTTCTATTCAGTTTTTTAGCTATGATCCTGATTTAAAACAATCAACTCAAACAGGTAATCTCGTTGTTGGTCGTGATGAGAATGGAATGTTGTATATGGAAATCTCAACTGATACAATTAAAGATCCGATTCGATGCGTTATTAAGCCTTATACATTTTCAATTAATGAAAACGCATTAACTGATGTTCAGTTGAGTGAATATGGAGCAAAAGGTATTCTCATGACACTTAGGTCTGCTATCATTGCAATCATGCTATCAAAAGATTCTGAGACAGTTGCAGAAGCAGCTAAACGTAGAAGAGCAGGTAATAATACTATTACTTCAAATAATAAAAACGAAGATGATGTTCCATTTTAATATTGAATTTATATAGCAGTAATCTGTGAATAATCACAGATTACTGCTATATTGATCTTGTGTATTTAACTATATTTTTTAAGTATATATTATTAAATATGGAAACAACTGAATAAAATATTAAAATGGGAGGATTTATGAAATTTAAAAGAGTGCCTATTAGTATTTCAGATACAAAGAAAAAAGTTATGTTTATACATATAACTAAACCTGAAGGATTTAAACCAGTAGATAAAAAATTAGAAGATATCTCTAATAAATTATTGTTTAATATCAAAACTTATGAAAAATTAGCAAAAAGTACAGATTGGCAATTTAATCTAACAATGAAAAAACCTATTTATGAATTTATGAATCTATTATCTCAAAAAGAAAGAGATATTATTTTTGAGATGTATTGTAAAATTAAATATGAATTAGAAAATAATTTATCTATTAATTTTCATGATGTTATTGAAAATATCGCATTGATTATTGATAATGTCAATACTCAGATTAATCTTGTGTCAAAATTGAGAGAATATGTTATTAACAGTAAAAATATATCTTTTCCAGATCTCTCAAATAAAGGAAATCGTCCACAAGATAGAAAAGAAAAAACTTTTGTTATGTCGGAGTATATTGATCTGACTGTTTTGTCAATTATTTGTAAAATGTTTGCTCCTGTTTTCGGGGATATAATTGGTATATATTTTAAAAGAAACAAACAAGAGAATAATACTGATAAGTTGTTTAAAGAACGATTCTCTATGGGGATATTAAAATATATTTTTGAAAAGGAATTTTCTGCTCTCATTGAAAAACTTAAATTTTATATCGGTAATGAGATAAATAAGAAAAGAGAAATTTCTCAATCCCTTAGTGGATTGTTTAAAGGATATACAGTGAATAATATTGAAAATTATATATTATCAGCATTATTCATTAAAAAATTTGTTAATGTTAATCTCTATCGAAAAGATGGAGATATGATGGTATATATCATCTCATGTACTAAATACACATTAAATAGTACAATAGGTGGTTTAAAATCTAAAACAGATGATACAATTAAAGAAAGATTTACACCATCTGATTTTGGTGATAAATTTGGTATAGATGATAATAAAAAATCTAATCTTGAAGTTGAATCATTTGATTTTGATTTTACAATTGATATTCCAGTTCTCTCAAAAATAGGGATGAATAAATTAATAAATGATAAATTAAAAGAATTTGATATTGATATTGACATATATAATGAAATTGTTGATTATTATTTTAAGTCAATAATCAATGTCACACCAATAAATAAATTTATAATATCATTATTCTTTAGTAATGAATTAGGAAGTAGTGTTGGTATACAAATGATTGATTCTTTATTATTCTCAAAAGCAGTAGCATTTTTGCAAATATATATGATTAATAAAGATTTTAAATCATTAGTACATTTAATGTCTATTATACCTCAAACAAAAATAAAAGCGATTAGAACAGTTGAAGATAATAAGATCATTATTTCAAAAGGTCAAGGAATAGAATATCGAGTATGCAGAGATAACTTTGCACATCTTGATAATTTTTATAATTGGGATACATATATTACAAAAGATATTTGTGATTTTATTATCAACAGCTATCATGATTTTAATACATCTCCATTGATTTGGAAAATGTTAAATGAAGAAAATAAAAATGGAAATGATTTTACATATTCCGATTCCGTTATAAATGATATATATCGATTTATCTCATTCGTTTTAGAAAAAGGATAACCTATGATAACATTAACTGATCTTATCTTAATTAAAGACGATAAAAAAGAAGTTAAACTATTTAAAAATGGATATCAGAACTTTTCAACTCCATCTGAAGATAATGATATACTCTATACTGATTTTTCATTATTCATAAATGCTAATAATATTAGAAAAGTTAAAATTATTGGTATTTATGAAATAGCTCGTATAAAATTAGTATTTGAAATGTTTGCTATTATAGATTCATCAAATGACATATATCCATTTTTTGTAAAATTTATTGATATGAATGATAAAATAAATATATTTTGGAAAGAATTAGTAATGATAAATAACATAAATATCATTACCAAAAGCGATGATGTATTTTATAAAGATTCATCTATCTTTAATAATATACATCAGCGACCAGAGGTATCATCTATATATGATTTCTTAATTCCAAATAATTATGATGAATTACGAAAATATAGAAAAAGTAGATCTTATAAAGATTTTACTAAACTTTATCTTCAAGAACCAAACTATAATATTAAATTTTTAGTAGAAGAAATTTTATATCAAAATTCTAATAATAATTTATATATGTTTGGTTCTAAATCATGGGCTAATAAAACAACTAAAGAATCGAATTTATTTAAGAATCTTGAGTATATATTATTTAATATGGACAAATCATGGTCATATGAGATAATGAGAAAATTTAAAATTGAGATAGAAAATATCGATATGATCAATGATATGATAAAGCATAAATTGTTTGCTAATTCATTAATTCGATATCCTATTAGTGATATTAAACTTGATTATGCTGGACGAGATTATAATTCAAGTTTGTTAACTTCATTGGTGATTTGTCAGAACTTAACATTATTTCCAGTAACTGATTTTGATATTATAATTAATGATATCATTAACAATTGTAATATCAATGCAACATATATGTATCATCCATTGGTAATAAATACATATGATAAAATTAAATATAATCAATTTCAAATGATGTTTAATGTACTTAGAACATCATTGTTAGAAATAATTAATGAATTTAATTATAATAAAAGTAATGCAAAAATCAATGTTAGAATATTGAAAAATTATAAAGAAAAAGTAAAAATCATGTTTTATGTGGAAAATGAAAGATATCCATATATACATGAATTTGATTTATTCTTTATACCACTAATATGTGATGGTATTAGCTTTATATTTTAAAACTATTAACAAAAAAAAGGAGGTAAGGAGATATATGAATTTTTATAAATCTGATGGTTTTATTGAAAGCTATGCAAATAAAACTGTCAATACATTGTTTACACCGAATATAGCATCATTTAACAGAAGGGCTGTTTTATTTATATTTTCACCAAGAAATGTTGTTGATCATTTTAAGCGACCATTAGTATATAATTTTGGTATTGAATTTGCAGATACTGCTGCTCGATATCTTTCAAGTACAGTTGGAAACAATGCTCAAGGATTAAGTCAATTTATGATTACACCTGAAGCTAATCAAGGTATTGTTCCATCTGTAGATGGTATTCCATTTAAAACTTCTCAATATTCAAATCAATGGACTTTTCTTCTTCTAGTAACTGATGATTCATTAAATCCATCAGTTATACAAAGAGCGAAATCTAAATGCATTTATATTGGGATGTTTTCTGAAGAGCCAATAAATCCTAATACAATTAATCTAACTTCACCTACATTCAATCCAAAAGCAACAATGATCATTACTCGAAAAATAGTAATGAATCGTTTAAGAACTGAAGGTATGAATGGGCCAATAGTCAAAGATGATCTTATGGCTGATATTAGTAAATTTCATTATGATAATTCAATTATTGAAACACCTGATAAAAGGATATTTAATACTCAAGCAAATCATATTATTAAAAATGTGCATCAGAATAATGCTGATGCACAAATTCATGATGACGAAGAAAATGATGAATATTTTAATGTATATGAAGAACCGAATAAAGGAATAGAAGATAAAAGATCATTTTCAGTTACAGATTATGGGGGACTTGGTTCTCCTGTTGTAGATAAAGATGATTGTCTTCTTGAAACTGTTCAGCATTCTCCAAAAAATCAATTGCGTCAAATTGGAAAAGCAATGGTAGCTTCAATGGAATATTATGATTATGAGAAAGCTGAAGAAAACTTTCTCGGAATTACAAGTAATCCTGGTGATATCATTGCTGAAAGTGCAGCATCATTTATGGAAAATAATTCAATCTATATAAGTAAAAATATAGGATTGAATAGAGATAGGTATAGTATTCAAGAGATACTTTCTAGATATAATCCTGAAATATTTACTATTAAATCTCCAGCAAGTACTGGAGTAGATATTATACCTCAGAATATCAAATCACCTGTAACTGTGTTTTCATCATTAGTATCATCAACTCTTCCATCGTTTCTATCTCGTGTAGGTTTATCTGGTGTGTCTTTTATGTATAATTCTCATCATAGTGCAACAAAGGTATATCACATAGAATCTATTGTTCCTGTTGATCAAAAAGGATTAGTAAATAAATGGAATATGCTATTTTCGATTATGAAATTTGAATTGTTTACAATTATTGAAGCAGCTGCTGGTCCATTTGATTTAGCTGTAAATTGTTTCATTAATGGTTCAACTTATGTAAGATTAAATTTTATGGATGAAGCAGAAATAAATCATTTTTCTGTTTATGAAGAAAATAATCTTCTTGGAGGAATTGTTTCTCCAGGAGTTGGTAATTTTAATGTTATGTCAAATAATTCACGAGATCTTGGAACTCTTGTAAATTATGTTTCTGATAAAACATTCTTAACCGATGGAGGAGGAATTAAGTTTGAAGAAAAGTACTTATGAAGAAGTATCGGATTTTATTAAATTTCTAATTAATCTCAGTGGAATTTATAATGTTGATGCTGATGGATATATTGTTAGTAAGCATGAAGAAGATAAAAGAATAAAATTAAAAATTGGAAATGAAGAAAAAAATATAATTATCTTTAAGAAAACTATTGAAGATAATGATGCAATTATTGTCAATCCATTAAATGAGTCAATTGGATTAGAATCTGAAGATAAAAAATGGTTATATAGTATTCTAAGTCTTGGACTCTTTTATAGAATAAGAGTAATGCTGAAATTTATTGTTGAAACAGCACTTAATGAAGATGAGGAATTGAAAGTAGAATCTGCTCAATTTCTCTCTAAAATGGGTGTGTCTGGTGATATAGATGAAAAAATGATGAATGAAATCGAAATTCTTACAAAAGATGGAATACGATTTATTAATGTATTTTATCGAAAGAAATTCAAAGAAGGACGATTCAGATGTATCGTATTTGAGAAGGAAAGAGAAGAATTTAATATTAGGAAAAAGACATGGAAAATATTGGATAAAATATTCTGTTCAATGTTTGGAGTTGATGAAAAACTCTCTCTTGATGAAAAAGAAGTTTTTATAAGGGAAAATTATTCTTATAAAACTAATAGTATTACATGTCCTAAATTAAAAGCACTATTAATGGTGTATAATAAAATTTATCAAGCTATAAATGAATATCTTGAAATTATTAATTATCAAGATGATGATTTTGTAGTTGATCTTGATGAACTTGGATATCATATAAATCATCTTGATAACTATTATGAAAGAGTGAAATGGTTTGTTCAGGTTTCTGCTCCTGAAGAAGAAGAGGAGTTTAATCCGATCAAACAAGAGAATTCATTTTTGCCATCTACCAACACTGCTTCATCATCTGATAATTTTCAACCAACAACACCAGATGGTATTCCTTTAGTTGTAAAGAAAGGTCCTGCTGGAACTAATTTTCCAATGGATAGATTTGCAGCTCCTGGAATGGGTGGATTTAATCAGGGATTTGGTAGTGGAGGATTTGTAAATATGAATCAAGGTGGAGGATTTATAGGTGGTGGAGGATTTAATAATATGAATCCACCATTTGGTAGTGGTTATCTTTAAAAATAATAATTTAAATAATGTGAGTATCTGATAGAGATATTTTATCAGATACTCACATTTGTTATTTTTTTAGGAGAAGAATGATGGAAAATGAAAAAGGAAAATGGGGTGTATATTTAGGCATTGCTGTAGAAGATAAAGTTTATGATAGTAGATTATTGAAAGTTTATATAACTGAAATTGCACCTTATATTTCTGGTGAAATAAAAGATTTAACTGGAAAAGAATCAATATCTATTATGAATGATGAAAAAGGAAAAAAAGAAGAGGTTGAAGTTAATTCTACAAATATTTTGACATGTGAATATTTTGGTCTTGCTACAAATCGAGTATTTCCTCCAGATGTTCGTAAAGGAGAACAAATACTTGTTATTAGATATCGTGATCTTGATAGATATTATTGGGTATCTCTTGGAAGAGATGATAGATTACGACGAAAAGAAATATTTAGATTAGCTGTGTCAGATGATGATAAAATAGATAAAAAGTTAGAAGAAGAAAATACTTATTTTATTGAAATGGATACTTTGTTTGATAAACGTATCCGATTAATTACATCTAAAGCAGATGGTGAGAAATATAAATATTCAATTGTTATTGATGCTAAAAATCATTATGTTAGTGTTTATGATGATGATGATAATTATTTTATTCTTGAATCAGATAGACCTCGTATTAAAATGAAAAATAGATCAAAATCTCTTATAGATATTAATGATGAAGATATTTTTATTGCTTGTAAACGTGATGTATCTATACATGCTGGAAGACAATTTGTTCTTAAAACTCCTCAAGAAACAAGAGTTATAGATAATGTATCTGTTTTAAAAACTAATAAGCATACAATCAAAGCAGATAGTATCACTATGGATTGTCCTGCTGTTCAAATAACAGGAGTATTAAAAGTATTAAATATGGTATTTACACCATTAACTGTAAGTGGTGCTTATAATACAGGACCTACTGGAAGTAAATATCCTGAAGGTGAAACAAACGTAGCTGAGGGTGCAGGTTCTAATCTTGATAGTGC
>Ga0114934_10000179_pt1 | contig 38394 bp, 37 predicted proteins | sample 4SBtaG_2_FD_99695 | JGI IMG/M metagenome (GOLD analysis project Ga0114934, IMG submission 99695) | Deep subsurface microbial communities from Kolumbo volcano to uncover new lineages of life (NeLLi) - 4SBTROV10_white metaG | ecosystem: Environmental > Aquatic > Marine > Volcanic ...
ATTTTTAAAGAGATTGTTGAAAAATTGATAAAATTAAAATATGTTTAATGTTTACATGATTATGCACATTTTTTATTTAAAAGTCATATTATAATAATAAGCACTGTTAGGAGGAAATGCTTTGATATTTATTGAATATTTACTTGGGCTTATTGGTAATATGACTTTTTTAACAGCATATGTAACCAGCAATAATTCTTTTCCACAGCCACTTAGTGAAAAAGAAGAAAAATATTATCTTAATAAACTTAGTGAAGGGGATTTATTAGCTAAAAGTGTACTTGTTGAAAGAAATTTAAGGTTGGTTGCACATATTGTAAAAAAATATTCTTTTTCTAACAAAGATATAGATGACCTTATTTCAATAGGAACCGTTGGATTGATAAAAGCTATAGATTCATTTGATAGCAAAAAGGGGACTAGGTTAGCTACTTATGCTGCAAGATGTATTGAAAATGAGATACTTATGCTTATTAGAAACAATAAGAAAACGAGGGGTGAGGTATATCTTCAAGATCCAATAGGGATTGATAAAGAAGGCAATGAAATTTCACTTATGGATGTTTTAAGTAGTGAAGAGGATTCTATAGTTGAAATTGTTGAAAATAAGATTCAAATTAAAAAGCTTTACGATAAAATAAACACTTCATTACAGGAGAGAGAAAAATCAATAATTCAAATGAGATATGGACTTTTAGACGGTAAACCAAAAACTCAGAGAGAAATAGCAAAATTATTAGGTATTTCAAGATCTTATGTATCAAGAATAGAAAAAAGAGCATTGAAAAAATTACAAAAGGAATTAAGCTATACAAAAATTTTACCCAATAATAAATATGAAAACAAACAGAAAATTTGGAATAATTACCAGTAAATGGTTAATAAAACATACAAGCATATGAACATATAAGGGGGAACGTACTGATGTTACTTACTGAATTATTAAAATTAACGATTGATAAAAAAGCTTCTGATTTACATTTAACTGTAGGTGCTGTACCTAATATAAGAGTAAATGGGAGATTAATTTCTGTAAAATGTAATAAATTAACACCTAATGATACTGAGAATTACGCTAAAGAGATTTTGGGAGAAAATTATAGCGAATATTTAAAGTTAGGTGAATTTGATACATCATATTCGATTAATGGAGTAGGAAGATTTAGAATAAATGTTTATAAACAAAGAGGTAGTGATGCAATTGCTATAAGAGTAGTTGGACTAAAAATTCCAAGTCTTAAGGAATTAGATTTTCCTCATGTAATTAAAGAGTTATCAGAGAGACAGAGAGGGTTGGTATTGGTTACTGGACCTACAGGTAGTGGTAAAAGTACAACATTAGCAGCGATTATAAATGAAATAAACTCAACAAGAGCAGAACATATAATAACATTAGAAGAACCAATTGAGTATTTACATAGACATAATAAGTCAATAATAAACCAAAGAGAAATAGGTAGAGATAGCAGAGGGTATAAAAATGCACTTAAGGCAATACTAAGGGAAGATCCGGACGTAATTTTAGTTGGTGAGATGAGAGATTTAGAGACTATTTCAATAGCAATAACTGCGGCAGAAACTGGACATTTAGTGTTTTCTACATTGCATACTATAGGTGCAGCTAAGACAATAGATAGAATAGTAGATGTTTTTCCTTCCCATCAGCAACAACAAATAAAGATTCAATTAGCAGCTGTACTTCAAGGAATAGTTTCCCAGCAGTTACTTCCTAAAATAAATAATTCTGGAAGAGTAGCAGCGCTAGAAGTTATGGTAAATACGCCAGCTATTCAGAATTTAATAAGAGAAGGAAAGACACATCAAATTCAATCTTCAGTGCAAACTGGTTCAAAATATGGTATGAAAACTATGGATATGGCAATAGTAGAGTTGTTTAAAAAGGGAATAATATCACAAGAAACTGCAATAACCTATTCTGTTGATAAAGAAATGATAACTAGAATGATGTTTTTATAATGTTTATTGATTCTATAAGATTTCCAAAGACTCCCACTTCTATAAGTGGGAGATTCAAGTTTTTGTTTCAGGTGGAGTAGAGTCTTCACCTGAAGTCCTGATGTTTTGCTTTAGCAAAACGAGTTCACTTAATTTAATCAGGGATAAAGATATGATTATATGTAACTTTATCCCTGATTAAATTTATATCTATAATTATTTTTAAAATTATAGTATAATTAAAATTAGTATTAAATTTAAATTTAATTCAAAAAAAAAATATAATTACTTAAGAGGAAATATAAAATTTATGTTGAATATATACTTTTGAGAGTTCTCTTTAAGGAGGTTTATAGTTTATGAACAATTACATTGTTGGAATTGATATTGGTTCTTCAAAGATTCATGCTGCAATTGGAAAATTAGATAAAAATAGAGAACTTCAAGTGATTGGAATTAATTCTCTCAAATGCAAAGGTGTTAGAAAAGGAATAATTATTGACGTTAATGATACTGCTAATTCTATAAAGAAATGTATTGATAATATTGAAGATATGTTTAATACTGAAATAAAAGGAGTATATGTATCTATACCGAGTGGCTTATGTGAGGTTGTGGACAGCAAAGGTGTTGTTTCTATAACTTCAGACAATAAAGAAATTAATTATTATGATATATTTAGAGTAAAAGAATCAGCTAAGTTGATATCGTTAGATTCTGGAAAAAAGATTGTAGAAGTAATTCCTAAACATTATATTATTGATGGTAAATATAATGTTAAGAATGCAGTAGGAATGACTGGAACAAGGCTTGAAATGAGTGCAAAAGTTGTTTTTGCAGAGACTAATTTGATAGACAAAATAATCAATAGCGTTAATATGACGGGTAAAAAAGTTGATGGTATAGTTATTGCTTCTCAAGCTGCACTCAGAACGATATTAAATAATAAAGAATATAATAATGCTATTGCACTAGTGGACATTGGTTCTCAAACTATTGATATTTCTATTTATAAAAATTATATTTTATGTTATACTGCAAGTATACCACTAGGTGGAAATAATATTACCAATGATGTTTCTATATGTTTGAATATGAAATATGATAAAGCAGAAGAAATAAAGATTAAATATGGCTCTCTAATAGGGAAGAGTGATTCTATTCAAGGTACAATAAAGGATAGAATTTATGATGGTAGTGTTATTGAATTTGATAAAAATATGTTAGCGGAAATAATAGAAGCAAGAGCTGAAGAATTATTAAAATTTATAAACGTTCATTTAAAAAATAGTGGTTATTTTAATGAAATAGATAATGTGATTTTATTTGGGGGTGGAATGTCATTATTTGAAGGTATAGAGAATTTTGTGAATGATATCTTAAATAAGCCTGTAGAAGTTGGTGTTTCACAATGCGTACATGAAGAAAGTCCTCTATATGTTACGTGTGTTGGTATAGTTAAGCAAGTGGCTGAAGCACTACTAAATGAAAAAATTACTTGTACTGAAGAGGAAAATGGCGTTGAAAATAAACACTGTGATAGTAAAAATATAAGAGATGGAAGTAAAGGAAAGTTTTTAAAGACTATTAAAGATCATTTGATTGACTTTTTTAATATAAGGAGGTAGTATTGTGCTCGATTTTGATATTGGTAATCAAGAATTTGCTCAAATAAAGGTAATTGGATGTGGTGGCGGTGGTAATAATGCTGTCAATAGAATGATAAAAGAAGGACTGAGGAATGTAGAATTTATAGGTATAAATACCGATAAGCAGGCATTGGCTATTTCGCAAGCTTCACAGAAGATTCAAATTGGTGATAAATTAACAAAGGGTTTAGGTGCTGGTGCTAATCCTGAAATTGGTAAAAAAGCAGCCGAGGAAAGCAGAGATGAAATTACTGAGGCGATTAAAGGATCAGATATGGTTTTTATTACTGCTGGTATGGGTGGCGGAACTGGAACTGGTGCTGCTCCAGTGGTTGCTGAAATAGCTAAGTCTATGAATATTTTGACTGTTGGAGTAGTAACTAAGCCTTTCCCATTTGAAGGAAGAAAAAGAATGATGCAGGCTGAAATGGGAATTAAAGAGTTAAAAGGTAAGGTTGATACATTAGTAACCATCCCAAATGAAAGATTACTTACTATGGTTGATAAAAAGACTTCATTGATTGAGGCATTTAAATTTGCAGATGATGTGTTAAGGCAAGGTGTTCAGGGTATTTCTGATTTAATTACTATACCTGGTCTAGTAAATCTAGATTTTGCTGATGTTAAAACCGTTATGGAAAATACAGGATTAGCACATATGGGTGTAGGAAGAGCTGCAGGCGAAAATAGAGCTGAAGAAGCTGCTAAGCAGGCAATATCTAGTCCGTTGTTAGAAACTTCGATAGTAGGAGCTACAGGTGTGCTATTAAATGTTACAGGTGGTATGGATTTAGGATTATTAGAAATTAATGATGCTGCTAAGATAGTTCAAGATGCAGCTGATCCAGATGCAAATATTATTTTTGGTGCTGTTATTGATGAAACAATGCAAGATGAAATTAGGATTACGGTTATTGCAACGGGATTTGATCAAGATAGGGTTAATAAAAAAGAAATGACTGTGGAAGAAAAAAATGATGATAAAAGTAGTACTGGTGTGTCAATAGAAGAAGTTGCAGCAACGAATGATTATGATATTCCAGATTTAGAGATTCCACCATTTTTAAGAAGACATAATAAATAAAGTTACTAAAAAAAACAAGCAATCAAACTTGATTGCTTGTTTTTTTTTAGTATTTAATTTTTTCGATTCGTAAAATGAATATTGAAATATTAGGAATTAGTGTGTTTTATATAGCAAAATGTGGAAATATGACGGAATAAAATCATATATAACACAATAAAAATGACAAAATTTTGAATTGAAATATTGTATAATTGTTTTGAGGAGGGAAAAATAAGTGATAATTTACTTGGATGTTATTATTCTTGAAAATTTTATTGTTGATTTTTTTCTTTTGTATATTACATGCCAGACTTTGAAAGTAAGAGTTAATATTAAATATACTATAATTGCAACAATATTTGGAGATATATATGGCGTATTGGTTTTATATCCTATTGGAAAGTATTTTTCTGTAATACCATTTAAAATGATTATAGCATTTATTATGGTAGCAATAGCTATTAAAAATAGAAATTTAGAATTAATTGTCAAGGGAGGCATAATTTTTTTACTGTATTCCATGGTTTTAGCAGGGAGTTGTATTTTTATAGCTTTGAGAAAAGGTGAATTTTACAACATAAGTAATGTAATAATAAATTTTTCATATAAAAATTTGATGCTAGCGATAATAGTTATTTATATAGCAATTTCAAGGATAGTAATATACATTAGAGATAGAAAAACTCTTGATAAACTTATATATACTGTAGAGATAAAATTTAATAATTCACAAAAGACCATTAGGGCTTTTTTAGACACAGGAAATGAGTTGAGAGAACCTGTTACTAATTTACCAGTGATAGTTGTAGAAAAAGATATGCTAAAAGGAATAGTAATTCCTGAAGATAAAAAAATGGTTATTCCTTATAAAGTAATTAATAAACAATATGGAAAATTGTATGGATTTATTCCAGATAAGGTTGAAATACGCATAGATAATGATGACGTAATAAACATTAAAGCTATTATTGCTGAATGTGAAAATAAGTTGAGTGATGTAGGAGAATATAATGCTTTGTTATCACGAGGAATAATTTATTAAATTTATAATATGGAGGAATAATATGATAAATATCAAAGTAATGTTGAATAAACTGATTACAAGATTTAAAATTTTTACAAAGAAACTGTTTTATATTGGTGGAAATGATGCTCTTCCGCCACCACTTTCAAAAGAAGAAGAGTATGAATTAGTTTGTAAATTATCCAATGATGATGGTAAGATACGCTCTATTCTAATTGAGAGGAATTTAAGATTGGTTGTTTATATTGCAAGGAAATTTGAAAATACAGGTGTAAATGTTGAAGATCTAATATCTGTTGGTACGATAGGGCTAATTAAGGCAGTAAATACATTTGATCCAGAAAAAAAAATTAAATTGGCTACATATGCTTCAAGATGTATTGAAAATGAAATTTTAATGTATCTAAGAAGGAATAGCAAGGTAAAAGCTGAAATTTCATTCTATGAACCTCTAAATATTGATTGGGATGGTAATGAACTTTTGCTTTCTGATATATTGGGAACAGAGAATGATATGGTTTATCATATGATTGAGGATGAAGTTGATAAACAATTATTGATGTTGGCTATGGAAAAATTGAATAATAGAGAAAAAGAAATAGTTCAATTAAGATTTGGATTGAATGGTAGAAGTGAAAGAACTCAAAAGGAAGTGGCAGATATGCTTGGGATTTCCCAATCATACATTTCAAGGCTAGAAAAGAGAATAATAAAGATATTAAAAAAAGAGATTAAGAAAATGTTATAAGTTTGTCTTCAGTATAAAAAGTATTTCAGTAGGGGATAATGAAAATGCGACTATACTGAAGGGATGGATTACCTTATGATAAATAAAGTTGAAATATGTGGAGTAAATACATCGAAATTACCTGTATTAAATGAAAAAGAAATGAATAAATTGCTTTTGGAATTGAAAAATGGAAATATTCATTCTAGGGAAAAATTTATTAAAGGAAATTTGAGACTTGTTTTAAGTGTAATCCAAAGATTTAATAATAGAGGAGAAAATGTAGATGATTTATTTCAGGTTGGATGTATTGGACTAATCAAAGCAATAGATAATTTTGATTTATCGCAGAATGTAAAATTTTCGACTTATGCTGTTCCCATGATAATTGGTGAGATTAGGAGATATTTGAGAGATAATAATTCAATTAGGGTAAGCAGATCACTTAGGGATATTGCATACAGAGCTTTGCAAGTAAGAGATAGGCTTGTTAACAAGAATAATAAAGAACCTACAATATCGCAAATATCTAAGGAATTAAATATTCCTAGAGAAGAAGTGGTGTTTGCATTGGATGCAATTCAAGATCCGATTTCTCTTTTTGAACCTATATATCACGATGGGGGAGATGCTATATACGTAATGGATCAAATCAGTGATAGTAAAAATACTGATAGGAAGTGGGCAGAGAATATTTCTATTAAAGAAGCAATGAAGAAATTAAACAATCGTGAGAAATTAATATTGAATTTAAGATTCTTTAATGGAAAGACTCAAATGGAGGTTGCTGAAGAAATAGGTATCTCACAGGCACAGGTTTCCAGACTCGAAAAATCAGCATTGAAGCATATGAGGAAATATGTTTAGAGCCATATAAGTTGGCTCTATTTTTATGTCTGTTTATAAGAACATAATATTTCAACTTGAAACTTTAAAATTTTAGAATTTAGTATTTTACTGCATATTGTTGTAATTTCATAGTATTGAATCTTTTTGCTTTAGCAAAATGAGTTTACTGAGTTCATTCAATAAGTCAGTTAGGAATATAATTTTATTTTATAAATATAATATACAAAGCGTATATTATTTTTTATTATTTTATAGAATGTAAGGAGGAACACTTTATGGAATTTGATATTGAATCAAATTTATTTTCAATTAATAGCTTAAAAACAATGGAAGTGATTGATATAAATTCAGGGAGTAGATTGGGATATATTAAGGATTTTGTAATTGATTGTGAAGAGTATAAAGTTTTATCATTGATTATTCCAATGCAGAAAGTTTCTTTGTTTGGTAAAACAAATACAATTGAAATACCTTGGGAAAAGATAGAGAAAATCGGGGTTGATGTAATATTAGTGAATGGTCAATATATTGTTGATAAGGAAGAAGTATAAATGGAGTGGAATTTTATTCATTATGATGGTATTATAAATATAAGGCATATAAAAATAAATTATAATTTGTTTGTGCAGTTGATTTTAAATTTGTTTTTATGTGCCTATACAAAATTTATATAGAAAGATGTGAATACTGTGAGATGTCCTTATTGTAATTTTGAGGAAAGTAAAGTGGTAGATTCAAGAGCTACAGATGATAAAACAACTATAAGAAGAAGAAGAGAATGTTTAAATTGCAATAGGAGGTATACTACATATGAAAGAGTAGAAACTATACCAATATTAGTAATTAAAAAAAATTCAAGTAGAGAATATTTTAATAGGAATAAGATTATAAATGGATTGATGAAGGCATGTGAAAAAAGGCCTGTTTCGAGAGATAGTATTGAAAAAATTGCTGATGAAATTGAAAAAAAATTATATAATGACATGAAAACAGAGGTTTCATCTACATATATTGGTGAATTAATAATGAATAAACTTAAAGAAATAGATGAAGTTTGTTATGTGAGGTTTGCATCAGTATACAGACAGTTTAAAGATATAAACACATTCATGGAAGAAATAAAAAATTTAATGGATAGAAAGTAAATTTTGAATAAAATATCTTGCTAGGGACAATTTATTATGTATCTCTGGCAAGATATTTATCAATTCAAAAAGACTCCCATTTCTATAAGTGAAATACTAAAGCAAGAGTTCACTAAAAAAATTAAAATGTTATAATTACGAAGGAGTGATAGTATGTCAGAGAAGACAATATTAATTGTAGATGATGAAGAGCATATTCAAGAATTAATTAAATTTAATCTTGAAAGAAATGGTTATAAAGTGATATGTGCTAATAATGGAGTAGATGCACTAAGAATCATAAAAGATAAAGTCCCTCAATTGGTACTATTAGATCTTATGCTTCCAGGAATTGATGGCTATGATGTATGTAAAGAAATACGAAAAGATAGTACTATATCAAGCATACCAATTATTATGATTACTGCTAAAAGTGAAGAGTTTGATAAAATTTTAGGACTTGAATTAGGTGCAGATGATTATATAACTAAACCGTTTTCGGTTAGAGAACTTATAGCTAGAGTTAAGGCATTATTGAGAAGAACTGCTATGCAATATGAAAAAAAATTCATATCGTTTGGGAATATTATTATTAAGTTTGATAGACATGAAGTATTAAAGAATGGTGAAATTGTAGAGTTAACATTAAAAGAATTTGAACTTTTAGAAATATTGTGTAAGAATAAAGGGAAAGTAATGACAAGAGAATTTTTGCTTGATAAGATTTGGGGATATGAATATATTGGTGAAACGAGAACTGTCGATGTACATATAAGGCATTTAAGACAAAAAATTGAGGATGATGATAAAAAACCTAGGTATATTCAAACAGTTAGAGGTATAGGTTATAGATTTAGTTTAGGAGAATAAATATGAGAAAAAAGTTGACAGTATACATTTTAACATCAATAATATTGTTTCTATTTACTATTACATCACTACTTACATTTATTTTCAAACAACAATATCAGGAAAGTGTTAAATCTAATCTTAAAGATAATAATGATTTTATTAGCAACTTATTAAAGAATAAAAATTATGACTATAAAAAAGTATTTAATGGAGAACGTTTTAAGAATTTTCCTATTAGAATAACATTTATTGATAATAAAGGAACAGTAATATTTGATTCTTCATTAAATCCAATTAGTATGGAAAACCATGGTACACGTCCTGAAGTTATTAGTGCTATAAAATATGGTGAAGGTTATAATATTAGATATAGTAAATCAATAGGTAAAGATATGATTTACTACGCTTTAAGGCTTGAAAATGGATATGTAATAAGGAGTTCATTGCCAATGAATTCTGTTAGTTTATTTAATACTCAATTTCTAAAAGAATACATATTTATTCTTTGTATTGCAATTATATTAGCAATTTGGTTTTCAAGTAAATTGGCATACATAATTGTTAAACCTATAAAAGATTTAGATGAAACAACAACATCAATTGCAAGTGGTAATCTTGATAAGAGAGTTCGTATTAATTCGAATGATGAACTAGGTAAATTAGCAGAAAATTTTAATTATATGGCTAGGAAATTGCAAGAATCGATAAATGAAGGTATTGATAAACAAAACAGATTAAGGGCAATATTGACAAGTATGGATAGTGGTGTAATTGCAATTGATAGAAAAAATAAAATAATTATGATAAATCCGTATGCAGAAAAAATTTTTGGGGTAGATCAAGAAATAACTAAGAATAAAAATTTAGATACTATTCAAAGTATTGAACTCAAGAGAATATTTAAGGAATATTATGGAGAATATAATGAAATTAAAATTTATTGGCCTAAAGAAAGAATTTTACGAATAAAAACCACAGACATAATAAATAGAAATGAGCATATAGGGACTGTTGCGGTTGTTCAAGATATTACTGATCTTAAAAAGCTTGAACAAATGAGAACTCAATTTGTGGCAAATGTATCTCATGAACTCAAAACACCACTTACATCAATTAAGGGATTTTCAGAAACTCTCAAAGATGTAGAAGATTCAGAAACCAGGATAAAGTTTTTAAATATTATTAATCAAGAGTCAGAAAGACTTACTAGATTGATAAACGATATATTGATATTATCCCGTATTGAACAACAAAGAGATATAAATACTGAAGAAGATGTAAATGTAAATAAAATAATACTTGATGTATATAATCTATTAAAAAATACTGCTGAAAATAAAAATATTTCTTTGATACTTCAGTGTGAAAAAGTAAATAATTTAATTGGTGATAGTGATAAATTCAAACAAATGATTATAAATCTTGTTGATAATGGTATAAAATATTCTGAATTAGGAGATAGTGTAACAATAGGTGTTAAAGAAAAAGATGATAAATGTATTATTTGGGTTAAAGATACAGGAGTTGGTATACCAGAAAAACACATTAGTAGATTGTTTGAAAGATTTTATAGAGTGGATAAAGCAAGGTCAAGGGCTAAAGGAGGAACTGGATTAGGTCTTGCTATTGTTAAACACATAGTAATACTGTTTAAAGGTACGATAGAGGTTGAAAGCAAAGTAGGCCAAGGAAGTAAGTTTACTATCAAAATACCGTATTAAATGTAAAAAATATGTTGAATGTAAATACTATAGCAAGCAAGACTACCTATATATGGTGGTCTTGCTTGCTATATAAATATTTATGTGTAAATTTTATTTAACATATAATTGTTTTTCTTAACAAGTTAATAATAATGGTTTAACTTTACGGTGATACTATTATTAATGTAGTTGTGAATAAATTATATAATAATTTTTGAGGAGGATAATTATGAAATTTAAGGGACTAAAATTAATGGTAGGTGTATTATCAATTTCTTTAATGACAGGATTATTTTCAGGATGCGGAAATACTACAAAATCAAAAAATAATATATCAGAATCTCCATATTCAGGGGAGATAACAGCTTTAGGTTCATCTGCACTACAACCGCTCGTTGAAGCAGCTGCAAAGGAATTTATGAATAAACACACTGAAGCAACGATTAATGTACAAGGTGGAGGAAGTGGCAATGGTATAAAAGGAGTAGTAGAGGGAAGTTGTGAAGTTGGAGATTCAGACATTAAAGCTGAAGAAAAATTAGGGGATAGTGAGTTAGCAAAACAATTAGTTGATCATAAAGTATGTGGCATAGGTTTTGCAGTAGTAGTTAACAATAGTGTTACAGTTGATAGTTTAACTAAACAACAGATTCAAGATATATTTACAGGTAAAATTACAAATTGGAAACAGGTTGGTGGTGAAGATATGAAAATTCAAGTAATAAACAGAAAATCTTCATCAGGTACAAGAGCAACATTTATAGATACAGTTATGGATGGAAAGAGGGAAAAACAAGGATTAGGAACAGTTCAGCCAGAAAACAGTGGAGTTAGAGATTCTATAAAAGTAACAAAAGGAGCTATAAGTTATCTAGCACTATCTTATATTACTGATGATATTAAAAAAGATGTTAAAATAATAAAAATTAATGGTGTTGAAGCAACGACAGAAAATATTAAGAGTGGTAAATACCCATTTTGGTCTTTTGAGCATATGTATACTAAAGGTGAAGCAAAAGGACTTACAAAATCGTTCTTAGATTTTATGGTAAGCGATGAAAATAAGAAAAATGTTAAAAAATTAGGATATATACCGATTAGTGAATTGAAATAAATATTAGTAAAATTCTCATTTATATAACCGGCATAGAGCTGGTTATATTTTATCAAAATTAGTAAGGCGTGATGATATGAGTAATAGGAATTTTATAAAAAAATTAAAAACTGAATATTTAGGAAGGGGCTTTTCTGTATTTTGTGGAATGCTTATAATTGCTTTAACTATTTCAATAGTAGCTTTTGTCACATATAAAGGATTGAATACATTTACAAAACATGGATATAGCATGACAGAATTTTTATTTTCATCAACTTGGGATCCAGAAGCTAAAATTCCTAAATTTGGGTCACTGTATTTTATATTAGGTTCTATATTTGTTTCATTTGGAGCGGTAATAATATCAGCACCAATAAGTATTGCATTGGCAGTTTTTATGAATAATATATCATCTAAATTTGGGCGAAAATTCCTTCAACCTGCATTAGAGATTTTTGTTGGAATACCATCTGTTGTTTATGGATGGATTGGTATAACTCTAATGGTGCCTATGATAAAGAAACATTTTGGAGGAGTTGGTTTTAGCTTACTTGCGGGTATTTTGGTGTTAAGTATTATGATATTGCCTACAATATCAAGCATTGCATCAGATGCTGTGAGGCTTGTACCTAGGAGCTATGTTGAAGCTGCTTATGGACTTGGCTCAACTAGATGGCAAACAATAAAAAATGTTATAATACCGTCGTCTTTTAATGGAATTTTAACAGGAATTGTACTAGGGCTTGCAAGAGCTTTTGGTGAAGCTCTTGCTGTTACTATGGTTATTGGTAATTCTATAAGAATGCCTAGTAATTTACTTAAACCAATGTCAACTTTAACGGGAATTTTGACAATGGATATGGCCAATACGTTTAATGGTACTGCATGGAATGATGCATTATGGTCATTAGCATTGATTTTATTGGTTTCTTCATTTGTTTTTATTTTTATAATCAAAGGTATTGGAAGCAGAGGTGAGAAACATTGACAAAAGCTAAAGTTATTGATAGATTATGGACAGTAATATTGTATATTGTTTCAATACTTGTTGTTGTTTTACTAGCAATATTTATAATATATATATTGTATACAGGCAGAAATTGTTTTGACATGAATTTTTTGTTTGGTGATCCTAAGATAGGCGAAGCAGGGGGTGGAATAGCTCCTCAGCTGTTTAATTCATTTTATATGCTTATAGTTTCGTTAGCTATTTCTGTACCTTTTGGCGTAGGAGCAGGTATATATTTGTCACAGTATGCTAAGGATGGATTTTTAGTAAGAATTATTAGAATATCTATTGAAGCAATCGCTGCTTTACCATCGATAGTTGTTGGCCTTTTTGGATTGTTAGTTTTTGTTAATATGACAGGATGGGGATTTACATTATTAGGTGGTGCACTAGCGATAACAATATTAAATTTGCCATCTTTGACAAGAGTAAGTGAAAATGCTATAACTGCAGCAGCAGAAGGAATTAAGGAAGCTAGCTTAGGTCTTGGAGCAACTAAATGGCAAACCATATGCAAAGTAATACTTCCTACTGCATTTCCACAAATATTAACAGGTATTATATTAGCAGCAGGCAGAATTTTTGGCGAAGCTGCAGCACTATTATATACAGCAGGTATGAGTGCACAACATTTAAATTTTGGAACTGCAAACTTATTAACAGGGAAATCACCATTTAGTTTATTCAGATCTGCAGAAACATTGGCAGTATATATATTTCAATTAAATTCAGAGGCTAGTATTCCTGATGCTGCAAAAATTGCTAGTGGAGCTTCAGCAGTTTTGATAATTATGGTTTTGATATTCAATATTGGTGCAAGAATATTAGGAAAGAAATTTCATGAAAAATATACTGGTAAAAATAATTGAGTTGATGAAGAGGTGAGTATATGGACATAATAACAACAACAAACTTAAATCTATTTTATGGAGAAAGCCAAGCATTAAAAAATATTAATATGAATATTGAAAAAAATTCAGTTACTGCATTGATAGGACCATCTGGATGTGGTAAATCAACTTTTCTTAGAAGTATAAATAGAATGAATGATTTGATTGACTGTGCAAGGATAGAGGGTAAAGTAATATATGAGGGTAAAAATATTTATTCAGATGATTATGATGAAATTGAACTTAGAAAAAAAATAGGTATGGTTTTTCAAAAACCTAATCCATTTCCAATGTCTATATATGATAACATTACTTATGGACCTAAGATACATGGAATAAAGAAAAAATCACAATTAGATGATATTGTCGAAAGGAGTTTAAAAGGAGCTGCACTGTGGGATGAGGTAAAAGATAGACTCCATAAAAGTGCACTTGGTTTATCAGGAGGACAACAGCAGAGACTTTGTATAGCTAGAACTCTTGCAGTAGAACCAGAAGTTATTCTTATGGATGAACCAACATCAGCATTGGACCCAGTGTCAACATTGAAGGTCGAAGAATTAATGTCAGAACTTAAAAAGAAATATACTGTTGTAATTGTTACACATAATATGCAGCAAGCTGGAAGAATTTCTGATTATACTGCTTTCTTTCTTATAGGTGAGCTTGTTGAATTTGGAAAAACGGAAGATATTTTCTACAATCCTAGAGATAAGAGAACAGAAGATTACATTACTGGAAGATTTGGATAAAAATATTTTTTAAAAGAGGTGTCAAATATGGTTAGAACAGTTTTCAATGAAAGTCTAAATGAAATGCATAATGATGTTGCAAATATGGGAAATGTTGCAAAACAACACATATATGAAAGCATAAAGTCATTAGTAAATAAGGATATAAATCTTGCCGAAAAAGTAATAAAAAACGATGATGTTGTGGATAATATAGAAAAAGAGATTGAAGATAAAGCTATAAAACTTATAGCTACACAGCAACCACTTGCGTATGATTTAAGAGATATATTTACTGCAACTAAAATAATTACGGATTTAGAAAGGATTGCTGACCTTGCAGTAGATATAGCTAAGATTACAAAGAAATTATATAAGGAACAATACATGAAACAATTAATTGATATACCTCGAATGAGTAATATTGTAGAATCAATGATTAGTGATTCGTTGCAGGCGTATATTGATAAAGATGCTGTTAAAGCTTATGAGATTTGTAAGAGAGATGATGAAATTGATTCTTTATATAAACAGATATTTAGTGAATTATTGATAATGATGATGGAAAATCCAAAACTCATTACACAAGCTAGTCAATTCCTGTTTATTTCAAAATATTTGGAAAGAGCTGGTGATCATGTAACAAATATATGTGAATGGATTATTTATCTTTCAACTGGTGAATTAGTTGATTTAAATGAATAAATAAATTTAAAAATGAGAAAACTAATGTTGATTTGGAGAAATTGTAATGATTTGGGGTAATAAATATGAAAAAATCAATATTAGTTTTTTTGTTAATAGCGATTTTAATTTTAAGCAATGCTTGTGGTAAGCAACAAGGTAAAGATAAAAAAGAAAATAATATTAATGATCAAAATCAAAAGGTTGTTGTGTATTGCGATGAATCGGTATTACCAATGGTAAAAGATTTGGTTTTTGTTTATAATTCTAATAATAAGAATAGTATTGTTTATAATGTTTTAAAGAGAGAAGAGGCATTTGTTAAACTTAATAGTGGTGAAAAGTGTATTTTATTTGGTTATATGAATGATTGTGATAAAAAAGATAAAAATATAAAGCAATATGTTATTGCATATGAAGGAATAGCCATATTAGTGGATAGTGGAAACCCTATAAATAATATTACAACAGTACAATTAAGGAAGATTTATTCAGGTAAGAAAATTTATGTTAAGGATTTGATATATAATAGTAAAACAGGAAACATTGATACTAAACAGTTAAATACTTTAGTTAAACCACTTACGTATAATAGTAGTATGAGTCTCGAAAGTTACTTCAGAAGTCAAGTTGTGAATATGCCAACAAAACTTTCTTATGGTAGTGATGTAAAGTATGTTTCTAATATTCATGACATGAAAGGAAACATTAAAAATAGTTTTAATATAGGATACGCTAATTTGCAAAATTATGATACAGGTTTAAAGATGCTTTTAGTTGATGGCGTAAAATTAGTACGAGGAACTTTAGAATCAGAGTTGTATCCATTAAGAATTCCAATAAATATTTTTTATAATTCAGAAAATGAAGATACATTGGAAGACTTTAATAAATTCTTAAAAAGTGATTCAAGTAAAGCAATAATAAGGAAATATTGTATTCAGGCGTTTTGAATGATGAATGATGATTTATCGATTTCATATAAAACTTACAATATTATAAATAGGAAATTGAAATGTTTTAATTCAGGTGGAGCAAAGTCTCCACCTGAATTTTCTAAATTGGTAATTAATCTATTTTAAATTTTTCTACACCTTTTTCAAGTATTTGTGCTAGTTCATTAAGATTTTTTGATTCTTGTTTTAATTTTTCCATATCATTTAACTGTGAAGATGCACTAGCAGTAATTTCTTCAATAGCAGCTGCTGATTGTTCAGATACTGAAGAAATACTTTCAATAGATTCCATAAGTATAGTGCTTTTTTGGGCTAATTCATCTATACTTGCAACTACATTGTTAATTGTAGCAGTGATATTGTCTATAGATTTACTTAATTCTTCAAAAGATTGTTCTGTTATTATTACAGCATCATTTTGGCTTTCAACATAGTTTGCTACATTATCCATGTTATGAACAGTTTCTTTTGTGGTGTTTTGTATTTTACTAATTATGTTTTGAATTTCTTCTGCTGAATTTGAAGATTGTTCTGATAGCTTTCGTACTTCATCAGCAACGACAGAAAAACCTTTACCAGCCTCTCCAGCTCTAGAAGCTTCAATAGCAGCATTTAATGATAATAGATTTGTTTGTGAAGCTATACTTAGAATAACTGAAGATATTTTCCCTATATTTTCAGAATAGCTTTCAAGTTCTTTTATTCTTTTAGAAATAGTTGAAACAGCAGTTGTGGTTAAATCGTTTTTTTGCTTAAGATTGATAACTGCATCAACTGCTTCTTTGTTATAATCATTCATTTTTAAATTTTCATTATTAATTTCTTTACTATATGTATTAATTTCATTTAATTTATCAATAAATTTTAGTGCTATTTCTGAGGAAATTTGAGCATCAGTTGCTTGTTGTTGCACTCCAGCAGATATCTCATCCATTGTAGAAGCTATTTCATTAGCTGATATTGATGATGTATTTGACTGATTTTTGAGAGTATCAGAAAATATTAATATTTTTTTTGAAGTTTCTTTTATGGATGATATTAAATCTTTTATACCAGTTGTCATATTTGAAAAACTCTTTCCTAAAGTACCAAATTCATCATTAGTTTTTATAGAACATATTTGAGTTAAATCACCCTTTTCTGCTTTAAACATTATTTCATTTAAATGGTTAAGTGGATTTGTTACACTTTTAGATATTATTAAAGCAGCAAGTATTGAAATAATTAGAAATACTATAAATACTATAATAAATAGAAGTAGCGTCGAAAAAATTTTTTTTGTGAGAATATTTTTATCCATTGTAACGACTATATTCCATTTAGAAGCTTCATTATTCATATAATATACAAAATTGTTAGTATTTAAGAAATGAGCTGTTTCAAGCCCAGATTTCCCTGACATTAAATTTTTCATCCATGAAACTTCAGAAGGTGACTTATAAATATTTAATATTTTTGTGTCTTTGGTTAGTTCAGTTTCTTTTCTATCTGGATTAAAATTTTTTCCAAGAACATTATCGTTCTTAGAAGCAATTGTAACACCTGTTGTATCTAATAAATATACTTGTCCATTATTATCTATTGCAATATCTTTAATTAAATTTTTAATGTTTGAGATATCAATGTCAATAGCAGCTATACCAACAAATGTATTGTTTTTATCGAAAATACTTTTGCACAATGTTACAACCATTTTACCAGTAGCTATATCTTTATATGCATCTATACTAAGAATATCTCCATTTTTTGATTTAGTATCTTTATACAACTTTGAATTAGTTGGAATAAAATTATTTGGTAATTTTCTTTCAGGATATATAAATATATTATTGTTTTTAGTTAATACATATGCATTTAGAATATTTTCATTACTGCTAGTTATTTTGGATAATTCGTTTTCTATTGTTACATAATCTGTTGTTAAACAAGACTCAATTATGCCATTTTTAGACATTTGAGAGATAGAACTTTTATAACCTTCATAAGCTTCTGTTATTGTTTTACAAATAAGATTTGATGAGGTTTTTAGTTCGTTTTTTGCTTGGTTTTGTAAAGAATTTTTCACAGTACTAATAGTTATAATACTTGATAAAGTTAAAGGTAATACTATTAGTAAAATAAAGATTAAGATAAGTTTTTGTTTGATAGATTTAAATTTCATAGTAGTCCTCCTAACAATGTAAAATTTTGATAATTTAAACATTTAAAGATACCATGATTAAACCACAATAAGCTATGTATAAATTTCAAATATACAATATATGGTATTTATGAAATTGATTCTTATGCATATATAGTGATGAGTTTCTATATAAAAATACTTTTGTGGGATAATCATACTATTAGTTTACTATAAACGTGCATTTTGGCTAATAAATTTTTACATAACATAAAAATAAAAATATACACAATCCAACTATCCTATTGTAATATATCATTAAAAATACTTACAAAGGATGATTAAAATGCCTACAACGAATACTATACCATATTATAAGTATATTAACAATTTGTTTTTGGTTTTAGAATTAACTTTATATTTAACAATTCCTTACCAAGAACACTTTTACGAATTTATTTTTGTATCCATAAGGAAAGTAACTTATTTATGTTATTATTGATGATATTTCAAAGAGAACTATACCTTCGTAACAGGCAAAATATTCAGTAGTAAATTAACTTCATTGACTTACAATAATAATTAATGTAAGATAATTAGATGAATGATTTTTTCTTTTAGGAGGAAATGATGGAAAATAAGATTAAAAGAGTTTTCCCAGGAAGTATTGCTGAAGAAGTTAAAATAGAATCTGGAGATGTTCTTCTAAAAATTAATGGAAAATATATTAAAGATATTATAGATTATAAATTTTTAGTAACAGATGAATTTTTGGATTTAGAGGTGCTTAAAGAGTCAGGCGAGATATGGGAAATAGAAATAGAAAAAAGTTATGATGAAGATTTAGGAATTGAATTTTATGAACCAACAATAGATAGTGCTAGAAGCTGTAGAAATAAATGCATATTTTGCTTTATAGACCAACTTCCTAAGGGAATGAGAGAAACACTATATTTTAAAGATGATGACTCTAGGTTATCGTTTTTGCAAGGAAATTTTATAACACTTACAAATATGAGCGATGATGAAATAGATAGGATTATACAATACAAAATAAGTCCTATTAATGTTTCGGTACATACAACTAATCCAGAATTAAGAGTAAAAATGCTAAATAATAGGTTTGCAGGCAATGTGTATGAGCGATTAAAAAGGATGGCACATGCTGGTATAATAATAAATTGTCAAATAGTACTTTGTCCTGGTGTAAATAATGGTGAAGAATTATTGAAAACTGTAGAAGATTTATATAAACTTTATCCTAATGTGCAGAATGTAGCTGCGGTGCCAATAGGAATAACTAAATATAGGGAAGGATTATTTAAGCTTGACATATATGACAAGGAAACTGCTCGAAAAGAAATTGATATGGTTGAAAAACTCCAACGAAAGTACTTTAAATTATCCGGAGTACCTTTTATAAGGCTTTCTGATGAATTTTATGTTTTAGCAGATAGGGATGTACCGAGTGCAGAATTTTACAGGGATTTTGAACAACTTGAAGATGGAGTGGGTGTTATAAGATTATTTAGAGATACTATACAAGAAACTCTAAAATATTTGAAGAAAAATATTAAAGGAAGTTTTACAATTATTACTGGTGAATCAGCATATGATGAAATATTGTATGCTTCAAAAAAAATTACCTTAACAAATGAAAACATAAAAATTAATGTAAAAAAAATAGTTAATAATTTCTTTGGTACTACAATAACTGTAGCAGGATTGCTTACAGGGAAGGATATTATTGAACAAACAATGTACGAAAAACTTGGTGAATATGTTGTAATGCCAGATGTTATGTTGAAGAAAGGATATGAGTTAGGGAAAACAAAGGAACAGATTTTATTAGATGACTATACTGTACATGATCTAGAAAAATGCTTAAACAGGAATATATTGATTTGTGATTATACAGGAAAAGATTTGATAAAAATAATTAATGAATACAGCAAGGAGGAATAATATGGGAAAACCAGTTGTTGCGATAGTAGGAAGACCAAATGTAGGTAAATCAACTCTATTTAATAGATTAGCAGGTGAGAGAATTTCAATTATAGAGAATACACCTGGTGTAACAAGAGATAGGATATATGCGGAAAGTGAGTGGATTGGTAAACAATTTACTATAATAGATACAGGAGGAATAGAAACAAAAACTAATGATGTGATTTTTTCGCAGATGAGGACTCAAGCGGAAATTGCGATTGCAACTTCAGATGTAATAATGTTCATTGTAGATGGTAAACAGGGATTGACTGATTCAGATCATGAGGTTGCATTAATGCTAAGAAAGAGCAAGAAACCTATAGTATTAGTTGTAAATAAGATAGATAAACTAGATGAGGAAAGCAATGCTTATGAATTTTATAATTTAGGATTAGGTACTCCGAATACTATATCTGCTTCACAAGGACTTGGTATTGGTGATATGTTAGATGAAGTTGTAAGGAATTTTGATGATTTAGATTATGATTATGAAGATGATGATAAAATAAAAGTTGCAGTTATTGGTAAACCAAACGTTGGTAAATCATCATTGATAAATAAAATTTTAGGTGAAGAAAGGAATATTGTAAGTAATATTCCAGGTACTACTAGAGATGCAGTTGATAGTTATATAGAAACAGATGAAGGGAAATTTATACTTATTGATACAGCAGGTATTAGAAGAAAAAGCAAAGTTAAAGAAGCTATAGAAAAGTATAGTGTAATTAGAAGTTTAACGGCATTGGATAAAGCAGATGTTTGTGTTCTTTTAATAGATGCTGTTGAAGGATTAACTGAACAAGATGCAAGAATTATAGGATATGCTCATGAAAAAAATAAAGCTATTATGATTATAGTTAACAAATGGGATTTGATTGAGAAGGATTATAGAACATTAGATATATATAAAAAGCAGTTATCACAAAGACTTGATTTTATGCCTTATGCAAAGTACTTATTTATTTCTGCTAAAACAGGGCAAAGGGTTCATAAGGTGCTCAAAATAGTTAGACAATGTTATGATAATTATTCTAAGAGAATATCTACAGGGATACTGAATGATGTAATTAATAGAGCTATATTAATGAAGGAGCCACCAGTTATAGGTACTAGAAGATTAAAAATATATTATGTAACTCAGGTTGGAATTAAGCCACCTACTTTTGTGTTTTTTGTCAATTCACCAGAACTTTTACATTTTTCATATAGAAGATATCTTGAAAATCAATTAAGAAGTAGCTTTGGTTTTGAGGGAACAGGTATTAAGCTCATATTTAGGGAGAGGAATGAGTAATATGAAAAGAGTTGCATTTATAGGTGGAGGAAGTTTTGGAACTGCACTAGCTGCAATGTTGGGAAATAAAGGACTTTATGTATCAATTTGGGATAGAAAGAAAAGTGTAGTAGACAATATAAATAAATTTAGACATAATGAAAAATATTTAAAGAATTGTGTTATTCCTAATTGTGTTACAGCATACAAAGATATTCAAAAAGCTATATGTGGTAGTGATATTGTTGTTTTAGCGGTTCCTTCTCATGTAATCAGAGAAATAAGCGTAAAAATATCTGGTTATTTGAGAAAAGATCAAATAATTGTGAGTATAGCAAAGGGAATTGAAGAGAAAACTTTTAAGAGATTATCCCAAGTAATTAAAGATGAAATACCAGATAATACTGTGGTTGTTTTATCTGGACCGAGTCATGCAGAGGAAGTGGCAGTAAATATTCCGACTGCTGTAGTAGCTTCATCTGAGGATATTAAAGCTGCTAAAATAGTTCAAGATGTTTTTATGACGGATAGCTTTAGAATATATACAAATGATGATTTGATAGGGGTTGAGATAGGAGGTGCTGTTAAGAATATTATTGCATTAGCTTCAGGTGTTTTAGATGGCTTAGGATATGGAGATAATGCAAAGGCAGCACTTATGACTAGAGGAATGAGTGAAATAGTTAGAATTGGAGTAAAGCTTGGAGGAAAACAGGAAACATTTTATGGACTGACTGGTATGGGGGATTTAATTGTTACATGCACAAGTATGCATAGTAGAAATAGACGTGCTGGAATATTAATTGGTCAAGGGAACAGTATGGAATATGCATGTGAGAAGGTTGGTATGGTAGTTGAAGGCATTAAAACTTGTAAGGCATTCTATGAGTTAAAGGAAGAGAGAAATATTTCAATGCCAATTACGGATTCTTTATACAATGTTTTATTTAACAATAAGGAACCAAGAGAGTATGTATATAAATTAATGACTAGGGATAAAAAAGATGAAATTTATTAGTAATAATTTTTATATTATTCCAATATATATATAATGTTAAAAAGTATACAGGAGGGTATATATTGGAGACTTTTAATATATATAAGGATATAGCAGAGAGAACCCAAGGAGATATTTATGTTGGAGTAGTTGGTCCAGTAAGAACAGGTAAATCTACGTTTATAAAGCGTTTTATGGATTTAATGGTTATACCTAAGATTGATAATCCTCATAAAAGAGAAAGAGCTAAAGACGAACTTCCTCAAAGTGCATCGGGAAAGTCGATTCATACAACAGAACCCAAATTTGTACCCAATGAAGCAGTAGAGATAAATTTAGATGAAGAAAGTAAATTCAAGGTTAGAATGGTTGATTGTGTTGGTTATATTGTCAAATCAGCGTTAGGCTATAAAGAAGGAGAAAATCCTAGAATGGTCAGAACACCTTGGTACGATTATGATATTCCTTTTGAGGAAGCTGCTGAAATAGGGACAAAGAAGGTAATTAATGAGCATTCAACAATAGGAATTGTAGTAACCACAGATGGTTCTATTACTGATATCAATAGAGAAGATTATATAGAAGCAGAAGAAAGGGTAATAAATGAATTAAGAGAAATAAACAAGCCTTTTATGATAATATTGAATACTGCTAATAGTGATTCAGAAGAAACATTAAAAATTAAAGAAAGTATGGAACAAAAATATGATGTTCCTGTTGAAGTAATTGATGTAATGCATATGAGTGAAAGGGATATTTCAGACATATTTGAGAATGTATTAAAAGAATTTCCAGTTAAAGAAATTAATATTGATATGCCTGAATGGATAGAAAAATTAAATCCATCTCATTGGTTAAAGAGCGATTTTTTGAAAGTAGTTAAGGAAATGTGTAAAGATATATTTAAAGTGAGAGATATAAAAGACTCTTTGACAAATTTTGAAACAGTAGAATTTTTAAATAATCCTAAAATAGATGAAATAGATATGGGACATGGTATCGCAAGGATAAATCTATTACCTAAAAAGGGATTGTTCTATAGGGTTTTAGGTGAAATTTGTGATTGCGAAATAAAAGATGAGAATGACTTGATAAGTAAGATAAGGGTATTTCATGAAGCTAAGATTGAGTATGATAAAGTAAAAGATGCCTTAAAAGATGTTAGGGAAACAGGATATGGATTGGTTGCACCAGAACTTTCAGAAATGAGTTTAGAAGAGCCAGAAATAGTTAAACAAGGGAATAGATATAGTGTAAAACTAAAAGCAAGTGCTCCTAGTTTACATCTTATAAAAGCAAATATAGAGACAGAAGTTACTCCTATAATGGGGACTGAAAGGCAAAGTGAAGAATTTGTTAAGTCGCTTCTTGAACAATTTGAAAATGAGCCTTCTGAAATTTGGCAGAGCAATATGTTTGGTAAGTCACTTGAAGTGTTAGTTAAAGAAGGACTTCAGAAGAAGTTATATAAAATGCCTGAAGATGTCCAAGATAAAATTCAGAAAACACTAGAAAAGATAATTAATGAAGGCAATGGAGGATTGATTTGTATAATATTGTAATGAATTTATTTACGTGATAAAACATAAATATTCCTAATTTTATATTCCAAGCTATAACGCTTGAAATACAAAATTAGGGATTGATTTTATTTGTTTTTTTGATATAATTATTGTATTAGCTGGGTGTGGCGCAGATGGTAGCGTGCAAGAATGGGGTTCTTGAGGCCGCGAGTTCAAGTCTCGCCACTCAGACCATACAATAATGAATTTTAATATCATAAAGCGAATGTAATAAGTAAAAAAGCCTTTAATCCATCTGAATTATAGGCTTTTTATCATAATATTATTAACTAGCAACCTTTTTAGTTGGTTTTCTTTTACTGTTTGATATTTCCATTGAAATTTTCTTACCTTTGATTTTTTTTCTATTCATTACATCTAAAATTTTATTTACATGGTGGCTAGGAACTTCTACAAAGGAAAACTTATCAAATATGTCTATAACTCCAATTTCACTTCCATTGATTTTAGCTTCACCAGCTATTGCACCTAGTATATCTTTTGCTTGTATTTTATGTTCTTTACCAGCATTTAAATAAAGCCTAGTTATATCATCTTCAATGTTATCAAAAGTATCACTATCGTATGAATTGTTATCTATATTGCTTACTTTTTGAGATTCAATATGCATTTTCAATAATGCTGCTGCAATTTCTGTTGGTGAACAATTATTATCAGTAATATTATTGATAATTTCAATATAATTTTTCATATCATCTTCCAATAATATAGTTTTAATTTTATCTTGTAAATTGTTAATCTTTGCAATATTTACATCCTTAACAGATGGAATATTGGATTTTTTAATTTTCTTTTTGGTATAATTCATAATATTTTTTAATTTGTGATATTGACCTTTTGAAACAAAAGTATATGAGCTACCTTTTCTACCAGCTCTACCAGTTCTTCCTATTCTATGAACATAGTACTCTTCATTTTCAGGAAGATCATAATTAAATACTGCTTCAATATCATCAATATCTATTCCCCTTGCAGCTACATCTGTTGCAACGAGAATATTGATTGTTCCCGAATTAAATCTCCTTAAAACATTTAATCTTAAGTTTTGTTTCATATCACCATGAATCTTATCACAAGCATATCCACTGGTCTGAAGTTTTTCTGTTATATCATCAACTTTCTTCTTAGTATTACAAAAAACAAGCGATAATTTGTGGTTATTAAAGTCTATTAATCTAGTCAATGCTTCAAATTTTTGCTTTTCAGAAATCTCAAAATAATATTGTTTTATTGTTGGAGTAGTGAGTTGCTTGTTTGCTATCTTTACTATAGCAGGGTTGTTTAGATATTTTTTAGCAAGCGATAATATACTTTTTGGCATTGTTGCAGAGAAAAGAATCATTTGTTTTTCATGCTCAATTTCATCGAGTATTGTTTCTATATCTTCCCTAAATCCCATATTAAGCATTTCATCAGCTTCATCCAATATGATAGTATTTAAATTTTCAAATTTTATAGTCTTTCTTCTCATATGATCCATTACTCTACCAGGTGTACCTACTATAATGTGAATACCTTTCTTTAAGGCTTTAAGTTGATAGTTGATTGACTGGCCACCATATATAGGTAGTATGTTAATTCCATTAACGTATTTTGAAAGCCTTTTCAATTCTTCGCTTATTTGAATCGATAACTCCCTAGTGGGGCATAAAATAATTGCTTGAGTTTTCTTTAATTTAGGTGATACTTTTTGCAATACAGGAATTCCAAAGGCACTTGTTTTACCTGTTCCTGTTTGAGATTGACCAATAATATCTCTATTATTTAATATCAAAGGTATTGCTTCGCTTTGAATTGGTGTAGCATTTTCAAATCCCATATCTGCTACTGCTTTTTTTAGTTCTTCTAAAATGTTTAATTCTTTAAATTTCATTAATTAAATCCTTCCTACAATTTTATTATTAATATTATTTTCATAATTAATTTCAAAATTAAGTTAAAAAAACACTAACCTAATCATTATACTTGTTTTCGTGCTAAATAGCAAGTAAAAATATTATCCTTACATATTGTAAATTTTAATTAATTTTTATTATTATAGTTTCTGTTTCATCAAAATGAGATTAATTACGGTAACTCATAAGTTGAACGTTGAATATGCTATATAAAGGAAATAAATTATATGAGGTGAAAATATTGCAAATACATGTTATTAAGCGGGGAGAGACTTTATGGAAAATTGCACAATTATACAGCATTCCTTTAACTCAGCTAATTCAAGCAAATAAGATACCTAATCCTGAAAAACTTGTAATAGGTCAATCTTTGGTTATTCCTATCTGGGGAAGATATCATTGGGTAAAATCTGATGAAAATTTGTATGAAATTAGTCAAAAATATGATATTTCTGTGCAAGAAATTGTAAGAATTAATGGAATTACTAATCCAGATGAAATTGCAATAGGTACAAGACTTTATATCCCTCAAAAGAAAAGAAAGTTGATAGATGTTGGGGCATATATAGATCCGAGTATAACAGCAGGACGTTCGGTTAAAGAAGTAGGTAAAATAGGAAATAATTTAACTTTTCTAAATGTATTTAGTTACCATATCAATTCAGATGGTACATTAACATCTTTAAATGATCAGAAAATAATAAATGCAGCTTACCAAAAGAGTATTGTGCCACTTATGGTGCTTACTAATTTTGGAAATGGTACATTCAGTAAGGAAATAGCTTCAAAATTACTTAATGATAAAGTACTACAAGATAAGGTATTGCATGAAGCTATTAGTATTATGAAACAAAAGGGCTATTTAGGTTTGGATTTTGATTTTGAATATTTAGGTGCAGAAAATAAAGAAAAATATAATCAATTTTTAAGAAAAGCTTCAGCTGAACTCAAAAAAAATGAATACTTTATATCATCAGCGTTAGCACCTAAAATGAGAGAAAACCAAGTAGGTGTGCTGTATGAAGGACATGATTATGAAACGCATGGTAATATAGTTGATTTTATATTTTTTATGACATATGAGTGGGGATGGTCTGGTGGTCCACCTATGCCGGTTTCTCCAATAAATAAAGTTCGAAATGTTATGGAATATGCTATTTCTAAAGTCCCTAAAAACAAAATTATGATGGGAATTCCTTTGTATGGATATGATTGGACATTACCATATGTAAATGGAGAAAAATGGGCAAAATCCATTAGTCCTCAACAGGCTATAATGTTAGCGACAAAATATAATGCGAATATTCAATATGATATTGTTGCTCAGGCACCTTATTTTAAATATGTTGATAAACTAAAGAAAGAGCATATAGTTTGGTTTGAAGATGCAAGAAGTATTCAAGCAAAATTAAATTTTGTTAAAGAATTAGGTATAAATGGATTTTTTTATTGGGTAATGGGAAATGATTTTCCACAAAATTGGTTGCTTGTTCAGGATAATTTTATTGTTAGAAAAAGAGTGTAAAATGCATTAAAAAAATAATTTTGCTCAAAATATTATTAGAATATTGTGGTATATAGGTTTTAAATTACAAAGGCTTGGAAGGTGATTATATTGAATGAGGAATTTACAAAACTAAGGATGCAGAGAGGAGAGTCTATAGAAAATATTGCTAACATATTGAATTTATCTGTTGAGGAGTATAAGGATAAAGAAAAAGGGCATGTTTGCTTAACAAACCATGAAAAAACTATTCTTAGAGAGCACTATAGGCTAATATAAAATCAAGCATTAAAAACCTTGTGGTTTTTAATGCTTGATTTTATATTTTATAGTGAATTCATTTTGTTAAAGCAAAACATTTAGATTTTAGGTGTAGCTTTTACTTCACTTAAAGCAAAAACTCCAATTTTCCACTTATAGAATTAGGGGTTTTGTAAAATAGATAAATTTTAAAAATAACTATATATTATTTAAAAAAAATGTTGTAAAATGTTCTTGAGGAAATCGATTATTATTTGTGTTGAAATTTGAATCAAATGTTTTTGATTAAGTGGACTAGCCATAATGATATTAGGAGGAAAAACTATGAAAAAAGTTGCGGTAATATTTAATGGTGGTACAATTTCAATGAAGGTTGATCCAAAATTACAAGCTGCTGTACCAGGGGTGAGAGGCGAAGAGATTATGTCTATGGTAACAGGTATAGAAAAATTTGCAGAGATTGAAACTTATACTTATTCTAGTCTCCCTGGACCCCATATGACACCTGAATTAATGATGGGATTATCAAAATATGTGAGGGATTTACTAGAGAGAGATGATATATCAGGTGTAGTTGTAACTCATGGAACTGATACTTTAGAAGAAACAGCTTATTTTTTAGATTTAACAATTGATTCAGAGAAGCCTGTAGTCGTAACTGGCTCTATGAGAAATAGCTCAGAATTGGGATATGATGGACCTGCTAATCTTGCAGCATCAATATGTACAGCTATATCTAAAGAAGCTAGAAATAGAGGCGTCCTTGTGTGCTTAAATGATGAATTGAATTGTGCTAGTGAAGTAACAAAAGAACACTCAATGCACTTAAATACATTTACAAGTCCAGAATTTGGCCCTATAGGAGTAGTGGATGACAATAAGGTTATTTTTTACAGAGATAATTTAAATAAACAGCATATTTTAACAGATTCATATGAGGAAAAAGTTGAATTAATAAAGTCTTGTGCTGGAATGGATGGTAAACTAATAGATTTTTGCGTAAAAGAAGGAGCAAAAGGATTAGTTATTGAAGGAATGGGAAGAGGAAATATTCCTCCTAAAATGGCGAAATCAGTTGAAAATGCTATAAAGAGCGGTGTTGTGGTTGTGCTTGTTTCTAGATGCTACAAAGGAAGAGTACTTGATTCATATGGTTATCTTGGAGGAGGTAAAGGATTAAGAGAATCAGGTGTGATTTTTGGAGATACTTTGCCAGGACAAAAGGCTAGAATAAAATTAATTCTTGCTCTAGGTAAAACACATAAAATTGAAGAAATAAGAAATATATTTGAAGAAGGATTTTATGCTTAACGAATTATTGTTTTATTATATGTAAAAATGTTCGTATTTTTTATTGACATATGGTATATCCTCTGCTATCATAGAGTTGTAAATTTAATAGGGTTGGATGCTTATATAATGCTGATAATATGGTTCAGCAGTTTCTACCGAATACCTTAAATATTCGACTATGAGTATTCTTAATGTATTTTATGCCATATAATAGTACTTTGTTGCTATTTATTTGGTGTATTAAGACGCTAAGAATCTCATTTTCTTGGTGTCTTAATTTTTTATATTTTACAGGAGGGATACATATGGAAAATTTTTTTAAGTTAAGAGAAAACGACACTACTGTTAAGAGGGAAGTAATTGGGGGCATAACGACATTTCTTACGATGGCGTATATTATTGCAGTAAATTCAATTATTCTTGGTGAAGCAGGAATGCCGAAAGGTGCTGTAATAACTACAACTTGTTTAACAGCTGGGTTTACAACCATTTTAATGGGACTTTATGCTAATTTGCCATTTGCACTTGCCTCAGGTATGGGGCTTAATGCTTTCTTTGCATATAGCGTTTGTGGAAGGGGAATACCATGGCAAGTAGCTCTTACAGCAGTTTTTATTGAAGGTATTATTTTTATAATTTTATCAGTAACAAAAGTTAGAGAGGCTGTTGCAGATAGTATTCCAAATACTTTAAAAATTGCTGTTACAGCAGGTATAGGATTGTTTATTGCATTTATCGGATTTGTAAATGCAGGTATAATAGTTTCTGATAAAGCAACAAAAGTTAAGATGGGTAATTTTTCTGATCCTACTGTTATAATAGCACTTATTGGTATATTGGTAATGGTTGTTTTATATAAAAAGAATATAAAAGGTGCTATATTGATTGGTATGGTTGTTAGTACGATTATTGCATGGGTTTATGCAGCTATATCTCCAAATATGGCTGCAGAGTTTAAAATTTTTAGACCAAGTGGTAATATATTTGCTTTTCAGTCTATTAAGCCTATTGCATTTAAAATTGATTTAACCTATTTTAAGGAACCAGCAAAACTTGTTTCAATATTAGGAATAGTTATAACATTTTTATTTGTTGATTTTTTTGATACAGTTGGTACATTAGTAGGTGTTGCTTCAAAGGCAGACATGTTAGATAATGAAGGTAAAGTAAGGAATGGTGGAAAAGCATTATTGGTTGATTCTATTGGTACTACAGTAGGGGCACTTTTAGGAACATCTACAGTAACTACTTATGTAGAAAGTTCAGCAGGTGTTGCAGAAGGTGCTAGAACTGGACTAGCATCAGTTGTTACAGGAATTTTGTTTTTAGTAGCAATGTTTTTATCGCCGATTTTTATGGTGATTCCAAGTTGTGCAACTGCACCAGCTCTAATAATGGTTGGTTTCTTTATGCTGGGTAATATTGTTAAAGTTAATTTCGGTGATTTCACTGAAGGTATACCAGCATTTTTGACAATTGCATTAATGCCTCTAACATATAGTATTGGTGATGGGCTAACAATAGGTATTTTATCATATGGAGTTATTAATTTTGTTTCTAATTTATTGGAAAAAGATACAAGAAAAAAGAAAAAGGTTTCACCTGTGATTTATGTTTTAACTATAATATTCATTATAAAGCTTATTTTAACTGGGTTACATGCAAAGCAAGTTATCTAAATTATATATAAAATGTTTATCGATTCTATAAGACTCCCTCTTCTATAAGTGGGAGATTCAAACTCTTTTCTTTAGGTGGAATAGAGTCTCTACCTGAAGTCCTGATGTTTTGCTTTAGCAAAACTAGTTCACTTGCTATGATGGATAGTCTTCTTATGAAGTCTATCCATTTTTAAATGATGATTTTAAAAATATATTATTGCTCAACCATTCATAGTTTTAGTTCGTAAGAGTGAGTAAAGTTGTAACAAACTTACTTTTAATTGAATAAAATATTATAATCAATTTTAATGGAGTGATAATATGAAAATAAATAATAGATTAAATTCTATTGAAGAGTATCATTTTAAAGATTTAGGATCTATTAAAGAAAAGGCTAAATTAGATGGTAAGGAAATAATTGACTTAAGTATAGGAGATCCAGATTTGCCTGTACATCCATCCATAATACGTGGATTTATTGATGGTTTGAATGAAGTGGAATTTAACAAATATCCACCTTATGATGGACTAAAGGAATTAAAGTTGGAAGTTATTAAATATTATAGAGAAGTTTTTTCTGTTAACTTAAATTTAGAGCAAGTAATTATTTTGATAGGTTCTAAGGAAGGTATTAACAATATTATTCCTGCTGTTTGTGATATTGGGGATATTGTTATTACACCACATCCTTCTTATCCGGTTTATAGAACGAGCAGTAAATTGTGGGGGTGCAAGACATATGATGTGTTCTTAAAAATGAAGAATAATTATATGCCTGTGCTTGAAGAAATTCCTTTAGCTATTGCTAGGAAAGCGAAACTATTTTTCATAAATTATCCTAATAATCCTACTGGTGCGGTAGCTGATGAAATGTTTTATAAACATTTGATATCATTTTGTGAAAAATATGATATAGTATTGTGTAATGATGCGGCCTATAATGAAATAATTGTACCAAATAAAAGACCAATAAGTTTACTTCAATTTGACAATAAAATTAATTGCATAGAATTCGGGAGTATGTCAAAAACTTACAATATGACAGGTTTTAGGATTGGATATGCCGTTGGTAATTCAAAAGTAATAAAGTCTTTATTAAAGATTAAAAGCAATGTCGATTCGGGACAATTTATACCTATTCAGAAAGCTGCAATAAATGCTTTAAAATTAGATAGAATGTATATAGATACTATGAGAAAGATTTATTATGAAAGAAAAGAAGCTGTATATGGTATTTTAAATAAACATAATATTAAATATTTTAAAGGCGAAGGTACATTTTATATTTGGTGTACTACTCCTAAAAACTATACTACAAGTGAATTTTGTAAAGAATTATTGAAAGATTATGGAATTATAATAACTCCAGGCCACATATTTGGGAATATGTGCTATAATAATTTTAGGATTGCACTAACAAGCACACGAGAATATATTTGTAATATGCTTTCCCAAATAGGTTATTACAATTGATAATTTTGGGTTGCAATTATGGATAAATTATATGTATAATAAATAATATGTTTTATATTCGTTTTGTGGTAAGTTTGTTTAAAAGGTTAGTATGCAAGGGAAAGTTTTTAAAGAAAGGAGTTGAAAACCGTTATTAAGCTAGATATAAATACCAAATAACGGTGCATTATTATGATATATAGTATGACAGGATTTGGACGGGATAGTATCATGGAAGATGGTCAGTGTTTTGTGGTTGAAATTAGAAGCTTTAATCATAGATATTTAGATATCAATGTTAAGATGCCAAGAACATTGATATCATTAGAAGATAAAATCAGAAAGTTTGTTAGTCAAAGAATCAGTAGAGGAAAGGTCGATATATATATTACTCAAAAAAGATTTAATAGCGAAGATGTTGAGGCATGCTTGAATAAAGTGTTGGCAGATAGTTATTATGATTGCTTATTAAAAATAAGGGATGGATATGGTGTTAGAGATGATATTTCTGTCAGCAGTATAGCACGTTTCCCAGAAGTGATTTCTATTCAACAGAAGGAAGAAGATTATGGAAAAGTATGGTCTATACTTAAGAGACCACTTGAGGGTGCTCTTGAACTAATGATTTCTATGAGAAAGTGTGAAGGTGAAAAATTGTGTAAGGACATATCTCAAAAGTGTGACAATATTAAGCTATTGATTGATGACATTGAAAAAAGAGCACCTAATGTTGTAAAACAGTACAGTGATAAACTTAATGCAAGACTAAAAAAGCTCCTTAATAAATCACAGTATGATGAGAGTAGAATAGCTATGGAAATTGCTATTTTTGCAGATAAAGCAAGCATAGATGAAGAGATTGTTAGACTAAATAGCCATATTGTTCAACTTAGGGAAACTCTAAATTTAAGTGAGCCTGTTGGAAGAAAGCTTGATTTTATTGTTCAAGAGATGAATAGGGAAACTAATACTATTGCCTCAAAAGCTAATGATTTAGAAATAGTAAATGCAATTTTAAATGTTAAAAGTGAAATTGAGAAAATAAGAGAACAAATTCAAAATATAGAGTAAGTAATTTAGGAGGAATAATATGGGTATTAAATTAATCAATATTGGATTCGGAAATATTATATCAGCAAATAGACTTGTAGCAATTGTTAGCCCTGAGTCTGCTCCTATCAAAAGAATAATCCAAGAAGCTAGAGATAGAGGGATGCTTATTGATGCTACATATGGTAGGAGGACTAGGGCTGTAATAATAACTGATAGTGATCATATAATTTTATCTGCTGTTCAGCCAGAAACAGTTGCGCATAGATTATCAAATAAAGATATAGAAACTTCTGAAGAGGTGGATGTTTAATTATGGGAAGAGGATTGTTAATAGTTATTTCTGGACCTTCAGGTGCAGGAAAAGGAACTATATGTAAAGAATTAATAAGAAAAGAAAAATATTGGCTTTCGATATCGGCTACAACTCGTTCTCCTAGAGAAGGTGAAGTTGATGGTGAAAATTATTATTTTTTGTCTAAAGAAGAATTTGCTAATAAAATTAAAAATAATGAATTTTTAGAGTATGCTCAAGTGTATAATAATTATTATGGTACTCCCAAGAAGAATATAGAAGAAAAACTTGATGCAGGAATAGATGTTATTCTTGAAATAGACATTCAGGGTGCATTACAAGTGAAAGAAGTTTGTAAAGAGGGGGTATATATTTTCATACTTCCTCCATCTATGGAGGAACTTAAAAAGAGAATTATTAACAGAGGTTCAGAAACGGAAAAATCATTAAATACTAGGTTTAATTCTGCATATAGTGAGCTTAATTATATGGGTAAGTACAATTATGCAGTAATCAATGATGAAGTTGAAACGGCTGTTCAAAAAATTGAAAGTATTATTATGGCTGAAAAATGCCGTGTACATAGAGTAAAATATAATTATCTTAATAAGGAGGCAAAAATAAATGATTAATTCAGATGCTATGATTAATCCATCAATTGTTGATTTACTTAAAAAGGTTGATAATAGGTATTCTCTTATTATTGCATCATCAAAAAGAGCAAGGCAAATAATAGGAGGTAGTGATACGTTTGCTCATGTACCTTCGAATAAACCTCTTACTATTGCTATTAATGAGATAAATATAGATGCATTATATCTTGAGGATGAGAAAGAAGGTATTTAGTATTATGAGTCGCCAAAGGAAAACAGTTGTTTTAGGTGTAACTGGAGGAATTGCTGCATATAAAGCACTGGATGTTGTAAGTAGATTAAAAAAATATGATATCGATGTACATGTTATTATGAGTAATTCTTCATGTGAATTTGTTACACCATTAAGTTTTCAATCATTGAGTCAAAATATAGTTATTAGTGACATGTTTGCTGAACCAAAATCGTGGGAAATACAACATATATCACTTGCAAAAAAGGCAGATTTGATATTGATTGCGCCAGCAACAGCGAATATTATCGGGAAAGTCGCAAATGGCATTGCTGATGATATGCTTTCAACTACTGTTATGGCGACAAAAGCTCCTGTTGTTTTTGCACCTGCAATGAATACGAATATGTATACTAATAAAATTGTTCAAGATAATATAAATAAGTTAAAAGGATATGGATATGATTTCATTGAACCTGATAGTGGAAGATTAGCATGTGGAGATAATGGAACTGGAAAATTAGCTGATACAAAATTGATAGCAGATATTGTAATTAGCAAACTACATACATCTAAAGATTTAGTTGGTAAAAAAGTTTTGGTAACAGCAGGGCCTACTATTGCCCCTATTGATCCTGTAAGATATATTTCTAATAGATCATCCGGTAAAATGGGGTATGCAATTGCTGAGGAAGCACGTGATAGAGGTGCTAGTGTTACATTGATTTCAGGACCTTGTGATTTAGAAATTCCATTTGGTGTTAAATTTCTCAAAGTGGAAACAAATGAACATATGTTGTGTTCTGTATTAAAAAATTATGATAACATGGATATAGTTGTAAAGTGTGCTGCTGTTGCTGATTATAAGCCTAAGACATATGCAAAAGAAAAGATAAAAAAGACAGATAAAGAATTTACTCTTGAATTAGAAAAAGATAATGATATATTATATGAACTTGGAAAGAAAAAGAAAAATCAAATTCTTGTAGGATTTGCTGCAGAAAGTGAGAATTTGTTAAAGAATGCTCAAGCTAAATTAAATAAAAAGAATTTAGATATAATTGTGGCAAATGATATTTCATGTAATGATACAGGCTTTAAATCTGATTTTAACAGGGTAACTATATTAACACGCAATGATAAGTTTTCATTAGATAAGATGACGAAGAGGGAAGTAGCACATGAATTGTTTAATCTAATAAATAAATTAAAGCGCTGATGCGCTTTTTTGTTATGTAAAGTTCAGAAGGTGATAAAATGAGCTTATATGCAGGTATTGTAGTAAATAATTCTTTAAGGCAACTTGATAGAATTTTTACATATAAAGTACCAGAAAAATTAATAAATTATGTTTCAGTAGGGTACAGAGTTAAAGTGCCATTTGGCAATAGCAACAGATTAATTGATGGATTTGTTATAGAAATATCTGACCAAAGTGATAAAATTGAAAATTTGAAAGACATTCGTAAAGTATGCGACTCATTTCCTGTGTTAACCAAAAATGATATAGAAATAGTTAAATTCATGAGAAGAAGGTATTTATGCACTTACATAGATGCTATAAAAGTATTTATTCCAAGAGGATTAATAAAGGGAAATAATTTCAAGATAAAAAAAGCACTTGTTTTTAATAAGGATTTAAGTGGAAAGTATATTAAAGAATATTATATAAAAATAATTGATATTGTAAAGAAAAATGAAGGTGTATTTAGTAAAACTGAATTTGCAAATAAATTTGATGTATCTATATCTTCGATAAATACTTTGATTAAGCATGACTTTCTAAAATTAAAAGAAATTTCTGTTAGTAGATTGGACAAAAAAATATATAAAAATTATAGTAAAAAAAATTTAACTACTGAACAGAAATATGCTGTTGATGTCATTAAAAATTCAAATGAAAAAATGTTTTTAATACATGGAGTAACTGGAAGTGGAAAAACTGAAATATATATGTATCTAGTAGATTATATGATTAAACAGAGTAAGCAATCAATTATACTTGTTCCAGAAATTTCACTTACTCCTCAAATGGTTGAAAGATTTAAAGGAAGATTTGGTACAAATATAACAGTTTTTCATAGTAGACTTTCTGATGGTGAACGATTTGAAGAATGGATGAGAATAAAAAACGGTGAAGTAAATGTTGCAATTGGAGCTAGATCAGCTATATTTTTACCTTTTGATAATTTAGGACTTATTGTTATTGATGAAGAACATGAAAATAGTTATAAATCAGATAGTAATCCTAAATATAATGCAAAAGAAATTGCTTTTTTCAAATCAAAGTTTTATGATTGTAAGGTAGTATTGGGTTCAGCTACGCCATCAGTTGAAACATATTATGCATCTATAAACAAAAATATTAGATTAATTTCAATTAAAAATAGAGTAGATAGTTTGCCAATGCCAAAAGTTGAAATAGTTGATATGCGTGATGAACTTTTAAATAATAATAAATCAATATTTAGTAGAAAACTTTATGAAGATATAAATGAGGCACTTTCAAGGAAGGAACAGATAATATTATTCTTAAACAGGAGAGGATTTTCTAGCTTTGTTTCTTGCAGAAAATGTGGCTATGTGTTTAAGTGCGATAATTGTGATATATCATTAACATACCATAACAGTGGCAATTATTTAAGCTGTCATTATTGTGGAAAAAAATTTAGAGTACAAAATGTTTGCCCTAAGTGTGGAAGTAAATATGTTAAGTATTTTGGACTTGGTACTGAAAAGGTTGAAGAGGAAGTTTTAAAGAAGTTTCCTAATGCAAGAACATTGAGGATGGACTTTGATACTACAAGAAAAAAAAATTCTCATGAAAATATATATAAATCGTTTAAAAATGGTGAAGCTGATATTCTTATAGGTACACAAATGGTTGCAAAGGGATTAGATTTTAAAAATGTTACACTAGTAGGTGTTATTGCAGCAGATATGTCTCTCAATTTACCAGATTATAGAGCTCAAGAGAAAACGTTTCAGATTATAACACAAGTATCAGGAAGAGCAGGTAGAGGGGAAAAAAGGGGTAAGGTAATTGTTCAAACATATGACCCAAATAATTTTAGCATAGTATGTGCTTCTAGCAATGATTATGAGAGATTTTACAAAGAAGAAATTAGTTTAAGATATATTATGCAATACCCTCCATTTTCAAAGATTATGCTAATTAATTTATCATCTAAAAATGAAAAACAATTAATTGATAATACTAATAACATAGGAAATATTATTAAGAATAAAATAGTTATATATGATAAAATTAATATGTTAGGACCTAGTGTATGTTCTATTAATAAAATCAAAAATAATTATAGATGGCAGATTATAATAAAGGGTAATTTGAATTATAGAATAATGGATGAAATAAAAACTATAGTGTATAGTAATGTAACTCAAAGTACAGGTGTTAAAGTAAGTATTGACATTAATCCTAATAGCCTTATTTAGAAACATTAGTGAATGAAATTTTAATATTGATTTTAAAAGAAAGGAATGATTAAGTATGGCATTAAGAAAAATAAGAATTTATGATGATGAAATATTGAGAAAGAAGTGTAGAAAAGTTGAAAATATAAATGAAAGAGTTTTGACTTTAATAGAAGATATGAAAGAAACTATGTATAAAGAAAATGGAGTAGGACTTGCAGCACCACAAGTAGGAATACTTAAAAGAATAGCTGTTATAGATGTTGGAGAAGGACCTATTACAATTGTTAATCCAGAGATAATAGATCGAAGAGGAAGTTATATTGATATAGAAGGATGTTTGAGTATACCGGGAAAACAGGGAGAAGTTGAAAGACCAGAATGGGTTAAAGTAAGAGCTTTAAATGAAAAAGGAGAAGAAGTGATTTATGAAGGTGAAGGACTTC
>Ga0114934_10000182_pt1 | contig 38237 bp, 37 predicted proteins | sample 4SBtaG_2_FD_99695 | JGI IMG/M metagenome (GOLD analysis project Ga0114934, IMG submission 99695) | Deep subsurface microbial communities from Kolumbo volcano to uncover new lineages of life (NeLLi) - 4SBTROV10_white metaG | ecosystem: Environmental > Aquatic > Marine > Volcanic ...
CGGGACCCACCCGATTCCATTCCGACCTCGGAAGTGAAACCGCTTAGTGCCGATGATAGTGTGAGAGGTTCTCATGCGAAAGTAGGGAATTGCCAGGCTTTTAAAACTAGACCCCTGTGAGTAGATCACGGGGGTTTTTTTATGCTCCAAAGGTTATTTAAGGGTCAGGTGATTCTTTAGAAGCAGTTCATCTAGAAAAAGATGATAGGCGCCTTATTTTTTATTGTTCAGAAGGGTGACTGGTGCGATTCGGTTTATGAAATCGATGGCAAATTGTAGTGAATTAGGGTGTTAGATGAGTCGTCTGCGGCGAAATGAGTTTGTTTTAATGGGACATCACAAAAAAAATAATTTTGAGGGGACTAAAATTGTTTTGTCTGTCGGCAGGGATTGGCTCAATGGCGACCACCTAACTTAATAGAGCTTAAGTTCAGGTTTAGATGGAAAATTAAATTGGGTCAGACCATTAATTGACCGTTCGAACCGCTTTGCTTGCAACTCAGTGTTGGCTTTCTTTACAGGTTAAGCCTCTTGCGTATGAAATTTCCCGCCATTAAAGTATTTTTTACCGGGTATTGTAACGTTTTGTTTATTAAGTTATATATATCGAAATTATTCAAAACAGCTTGTCAGTATATTTTACACCTATCAGACTGGAATATTATATCCATTTGTATTTAATAAAGAAAAATAATTGGCAATGTTTTTGCTTGGATATAGTGGAGCTTGATATTTAAGTGTGTTTATTAATCGAACTATTTGGAGAACAAATATGTTGAGGAAAGAAAGTAAATTGAACACTATGGTATTGACGTTATTTTTTTGTTTAATGGCGCCGACTGCCAACGCAGGCATCATTACCTACGATTTCGCATGGAGTGGTGCGAATGGTTATACGATGGCAGGGTGGTTCGATTACGACGATGTGAATGCAGGGGATGGAGCGATTCGTGACGGTGAGGTAAACTCTCTGATGTTCGAGGGTTTCCTAAATGGCGTTAGTGTTGGCGTGTCTAACGGCGCGAATTTATTGGCCGGTTTTAACTTTAATTTCGACGCATTGACTGGTCAGTTTTTTCAAAACGGCAACAGTTTTGGAGAGAATGGGCAGCGATGGAATGTGTCAGGACCTGGGATTGGCTGGGAGGCAGGGAGTTTTTCATAAAGTTTTTACTTTAACGGTGTTTTTTCCGGTACCTCCAGAAGGGTTAACCCGGTCGGTTTAAGCGCAACGCTTAAGCAGGTTCCCGAGCCATCAACGATCTTGCTGATTGCATTGGGATTATTGGCTGTAGTTTACTCTACGAAGCAATCCCGCTATTCGCGGATTGGCGAATCGATATTGGCCACTTGATTTCTGCAATGAAATTGTACTAGCGAGTAACCGCAAATACAGGGAGCTGGAGTAGTCCAGCTCCCTTATGAATCGTGTTGAACAATGATGCTTTGTAATCTTTCCCGACCCGGCTGGTGTCTACTAAGCACAACGGGAACCAAATTCAGTAAACTTAGAAAGTAAGAAGAGAAGGGGTCAACAGAGAAGAAAGAGAAGGGGTCATTCATATTTTATAAAGTATTAAACACCTTTAAAGGTATAAATAGTACTCTTTAGCAAGCCTCATACAATTTCTATTGTTTTTCAGGATAGTCAATCGTAATTGAAACATCTAACGCGCCAGTGTTGTTGTACAGAAAATTGAACGGATCATTTATAGCAAAATACAGGTGTCCCGCATCCTGAGCGGTAAATTCAATTTCTGAGCCCACTAAAAATGGTCGCCCGGTTTTACCCAGTCTGGCCATCAAGGCGCAGGCCGGTATCCAGGGTGCTTCCCCTGTGAATGTAGCGCTTTCGTTTCCGTCCGGACCACAGTTCAAGCCGATTTCCGGCCAGGGACTCCAGTTTCCCTCTGCTTTAATGTGGATTTTCGCTTCTTTAACTAAATAAATTCCAGGTTTTTGCCAGGCTTTTTTCGCCTTAACTTTAAAATTTCGACGATCCTTAGGGTCTACCTTTATATTTTTTTCTGCATTTGCATATTTGTCAGGTGGTACGACAACACACCCCGATAATATTAATAAGCTGATTGTCAGAATTAAACTGAATGCCTGCCTCATTTTGTCCTCATGGGTTGCTATTAACTTTTTAACTTAGAATAATATTGTAGTGTTTGCGTAAAGAAATGTCCCATAAGCCAGGTATATTTGGTCTGCTAGAAGTTAAAATATGTCCACCGACGAAGAGTTATTGAGCGTTGTAGATTTGAATGATCGTGTGATTGGAGTGCGTTGTCGTTCCGAAGTACATGAATTTAATTTACCTCATCGTGCCGTTCATATCCTGGTATTTAATTCTAAGGGTGATTTATTTTTACAACGCAGATCTCAGAATAAGGATGTTAACGCAGGATTGTGGGATTCATCTGCAGCAGGTCATGTAGATCATGGTGAGACTTATGATGCTTGTGCCTTACGTGAATTAAATGAAGAATTGGGGGTAGGATTAGAGAGTTTATCTGAAAGTCTCGGTACATTGTCTCCGCTCGTGAAGACGGGAATGGAATTCTGCAGGGTATATCGGGTTACCCGCAATGGGCCATTTGTTCTGAATAAAGCTGAAATTGATTGTGGTGAATGGTTTTCAGTTGATCATATTAATCGGTGGATAAAGTGTCGGCCTGACGAACTGACCACGACATTCATATTGATCTGGAGGGAGTTCTTTCAATCTGGAATTCAGAATAAAAAAAGACCGGTGTAGACAGAGGAACTGAATACACCGGCGTAGAGATTGCAATCCATTGCAATGGGGTTAACTGCAAGATTGGAGGTTATGCAATATTTATAGCGACAAAACGAGTGTTATTGCCGCGGGTGACAAGGACCATGATATGTTTCTGGTTGTTCCTGGATATACTTTTTACAGCGTCCACTGCTTCCTGTGGGGTAAAAACTTCCTGGTTGCCGATTCGGACAATCACATCACCTGCCCGAAGTCCGGTTATTTCCGCAGGACTACCTGATGCAACATCGACGATAATGGCACCGTGATCTATATCATTGTTTACTCTGAACTGTTGACGAGTACCCGGATTTAATGGCGCGAGTGCCAGGCCGAGTTTTCCATTATTTGGATTTAATATCGGTTCTGGCACCGATGCATTTAGTTGTGAATTCGGTGTTTCGCCGGTCACCACGCTAAGATGTTGCTCTTTTCCTTCACGCCAGACTAACACTGAATACTCCTGGTCGGGTGCGGAAGATGCAACGATTCTGGTTAAATCTTTAGGGTTTTTTATCGCCTTGCGGTTGAATTCGGAGATCACATCGCCAACTTCTAATCCTGCACGTTTTGCAGGGCTTCCAGGCGTTACTTCAACCACTAATGCACCAGCCGAATCGGATAAAGAAAGGCTATCCGCGAGTTCGTCGCTCAACGGTTGAATACGTACACCCAGCCAACCTCGATCAACTTTTCCATTGGTGCGCAGTTGTTCGACAACAGTATTTGCCTGGGTGGCGGGTATAGCGAACCCGATGCCGACATTGCCTCCGTTTGGAGAAAAGATTGCTGTGTTTATACCTACCACTTTGCCGTTCATGTCAAACAATGGTCCCCCAGAGTTTCCCTGATTAATGGGTGCGTCAAACTGTATAAAATCATCAAATGGTCCTGACTGGATATCGCGTCCACGGGCGGATATTATTCCTGTAGTTGCTGTATTTCCCAGTCCGAAGGGGTTCCCGATCGCCAGAATCTGGTCACCAATTCGAGCCCTATCTGAATTTCCAAATTCGACATATGGAAAAGCATTAGATCCATTTATTTCAAGTAGTGCCAGATCAGTTTTCGGATCAATAGCTTTAATTTCGGCTGAATATTGTTTGCCATCATCCGTTGTGATAGTAACTACATCAGCGTTTTTGACCACATGACTATTGGTTACGACAAATCCCTGGCTGGATATGATAAACCCGGAACCAACGGCTTTAAATTCAGGCTTGGGTCTTTGTGGGGCTACGTTGGATCCGCCAAAATAATGTTGGAAAAAATCGTTGAACGGAGAGTTGTGCGGTGAACCGAACTGTTGTCCACTGAGTTGGAGTCGATTTGTTTTTCCCAATACTGAGATACTTACAACGGCGGGTTTTACAGTTTCAATCAGGTCGGCAATGCCGGCTACCTTTGGTACGACCGCAAAATCGGGGGTCAGCGGTTTGCTGGTTTTGCCAGTAGCAGGATTGAAATTTGACACCACGCCAAACAACGCGACGACGACAAGACTCACGCTCAATATAACTACGGTTTTAATGAAGTGAGGGCGGGCTGCTTTAGCGGCAAAATATTTTTGCTTTGGATTTTCGTAATGATTCGCCATTTATGTTCTCCTGATTCTTAAATTGAGAAGAAGTAGAATTGAGCTTATTTGTTATCTTGGCGCTTATGATACTGTCGCTAAACTTACGCCAGCCTTAACGAAACATTACATTTTGTTAATATTGATCCATCAGCCGGGTAGGTGTTGTATTCTTAGTGACATTAAATATTGAGTTAAAGATGCAATATTCAACGATTCGATTGGAGTGATTCAACTATGCGGCTTCTGGTTATAGAGGATGATAAGAAAACGGCTGCCTTTCTTTGTAAAGGATTAAAAGAAAATGGACATATTGTGGATCACGCTGGCGATGGTAAAGATGGCTTGTTTCACGCGATGGAGTCTGAATATGACGTCATTGTAGTTGATCGGATGTTACCTGAACTGGATGGTCTTTCAATTATCAGGACATTACGAGCAGCTAAAAATAACACACCGGTTTTGGTGCTTAGTGCGCTCGGTGAGGTAAATGATCGGGTTCAGGGGTTGCAGGTGGGTGGAGATGATTATTTGGTTAAGCCCTTTGCATTTTCAGAGTTAATGGCTCGCCTGGATGCGTTAAACAGGAGGTCAGATGGTGATGTTTCGCAAACAGACATGCGCGTTGCGGATCTGGAAATGGATTTGTTGTCTCGTGTAGTAAAAAGAGAGGGGCGTGTTATAGATCTGCAGCCTCGAGAATTCAGGTTATTGGAATATTTAATGAAACACGCAGGTCAGGTGGTGACCAGGACAATGCTTTTGGAGAGTGTCTGGGACTATCATTTTGATCCGCAAACCAATGTCATCGATGTTCATATCAGTCGATTGCGTAGCAAGATAGATAAAGGATTTAGTCAGCCGTTATTGCAAACAATTCGCGGCGCTGGGTATTGTCTTCGTGCGCAAAATTAGTTTATTTCGAAGCTCGACATTTTTGCTGACGATGAGTTATGTATCGGTATTTACTTTATCGGTGCTTATGCTGCTGGCATTTATCTATCTTTATACTTCGAATTATATGGCTCAGCAGACTGATGCGACGATAGAGACAGAAATAAAAAGTCTTTCTGAACGTTATGAGACGGATGGATTAAACGGATTAATACAATCAATAGCTGAGAGGGTTTCCCGGAAACCTGCGGGATCCGAGATTCTGTTGTTGGTTGATCCTGCGTTAAATACTTTGGTAGGTAATTTGAATCGTTGGCCAAATGTTCCAGGGACACCGGATGGATGGTTAAACTTTCGACTGGAAAGATCGGCGTGGGGTGATGGAGCCATTCACTGGGCAAGAGCCCAGCGCTTCCGTCTGCCCGAAGGGTTTCTGTTGTTGGTGGGTCGGGATCTGCATGATCTGGAGATGAGTAAAAAAGCCATTGCCCGGACACTATCCTGGAGTCTGGTAATTGCTGCCGTATTAGCTCTATTGGGAGGGCTGGCTATGACTCGGGGATTGCTGAAACGTTTGGAAATAATTAATCAGACTAGTAGTGAAATCATGAGTGGGGATCTAACGCGCAGGATACCAACGAATAACACCAATGATGATTTTGACCAATTGTCGAATAATCTCAATATGATGCTGGATCGGATTGAAACGCTGATGGAAGGTGTTCGACGAGTGTCTGACAATATTGCCCACGATCTGCGCACACCTTTAGCTCGATTACGAAATCATTTGGACGAATTAAACGAGGAAAGTGTCAATAACAATGCGGATGCAGAGAGTATCGATCAGGCGATACAGGAAGCTGACGGTCTATTGGCGACTTTTAATGCGTTGTTGCGAATTGCCCGAATAGAAGCGGAAGAGCAAACGGATTATTTTACCGCTGTCAAATTTAATGAGGTCGTCCAGGATGCCGCAGAATTATATGAGCCTCTGGCGGAAGAAAAAGGTCAACAATTATATGTGGAGAGTGCGGAAACAAATCCATATGTACAAGGGGATCGGGGCCTTTTGTCACAGCTGGTCGTTAATCTTCTCGATAATGCGATTAAGTACACGCCTGAGGGTGGAAATATCAGGATTAGCGTCTCGGTTCAGAGTAACCAGGCTTATCTGAGAGTTTCTGATGATGGTATAGGTATACCAGAGGCTGAGCGGGAAAAAGTCTTCCAGAGATTTTATCGTTTGGAGTCGTGCAGGAGTAGTCCGGGTAATGGCTTGGGTTTGAGTCTGGTGCGGGCTATTGTTGAATTACATCAAGCATCGATGAATTTTGAAGATAATAGTCCCGGATTGATGGTGGTTATCAGTTTTCCGATTACTCATGCCATAGCAGGCAGTTGATGAACTTAAGTGTGCCGACATAGCTTTCTTATTTTTCATCAAAAAATTTAAGCTGTATTTTTTTACCTTGTTTCTCACGAGTATTCACAGAAGGTTCAGGTGGCATCCTTATTATGGGCGCGGTTCTGGGAGCTTATCCGAACATTTTTTGATAAATGTGCCTATTTCATATTAATTTGAGTCATTAAGAACTATATTAAATCGGTGATGTCAGACAAATGTTGTGTAAACGAAACAACATATACCTTTAACTATCAAGAAGATAATATTTTGTATGGCGTATATGTTGTCCGCAAACAACTTATACTTGTAATTTACCTGATATTGTTACAGAATATTATTAGGAAAATTTATTAACTTATTGTAAATTCGGTACTAAATTAAGAGGGAGTATGAATTGCCAGCTTGGGGCATACAGCTTCCTAATGGAGATTGAATGATGAATCAGCAGAAAGTACATTTAAAACCAACCAAAATCAAACCGTCACCTGTTGCAACGGCGTATTCTCGTAAGCGTATGGATGAAAGCAAGCGCGCAAATAGAGATGTATTGGAATTAAGAGTAGAGAAAGATCTGGACTTTATTGTCAGCCGCTCAATGAATTAGTCATTGGCTGGATTCATAGCAAGGCAATCTTAGGTTTTTTCTGTCCTGTATTTCCTGTTGCAATGAGTTTTCCTGGTGATTGGGTTTTAGGTCACGAAAACTTGCTGTAGACCGGTGGCAGGTGTTTTGTTGGTTGATTTGATATTCCTCTGGGTTTTTTTAAATAAGGTATGCAGCTTTTGTGTTGAGTACTTCTTATAATGGAGAGCTTAGCATTTTCCTGATCATGCAGGATGAAATTAGTGGGTCTTAACCTCTTTGCCATCAAAACTCTTTGTTATCAATATATGGGCTCAAATTTACTATCCTCCGACAATTTTTAGCTTTTCACAGCTTCCCGGGAAACTGCCTGAGAACAGAAAACCTATTGTTGTAGAGTGTATGAAAGCCCATTTTCTCGACAAAAATCGTCAAATATGAGGGGTACTAACCTCTTTTTAAGGGAAAACGGGCTTAAAATCACTACCTCTCGGGAGGACTTCTCGTTTTTGACTGCTTATTAGTACTTCGTCCAGGTTGTATTGACGTAAATATCAGCCGATAATCGGCCATCTGCTTTTTTGCACAGGCATGATAGGTGGAACTGTCCCGGGCCTGTGTGCTTATCAGCTGACTACCTTTCGACATCATCTATCCCCCTAATCCAACCTGGGCGGTGTACTGCGTGGTATTGTTGATATTGAGTTTATAGTACAATCCGTTGCGTTTTAACATGCAGTTGATAATCCGGAATTGATTGGCGAGGATTAGCGCTTTTTTGGGTGGAAGGCGTAGGAATCTGGCGACGTTTATTGGGAAATTTGTACGATGAATCGAAAAAGAGTTTGGAGAAGAAATCATGACCATGGATGACAGAGAGGGTGTCATTTGGCTTGATGGTGAATGGGTTCAGTGGCGTGATGCGAAAGTTCATGTACTTACCCACACCCTTCATTATGGTGCGGGTGTTTTTGAAGGGTTGCGAGCCTATGATGCCGCTCCTGGAACATCTATATTTCGGCTGCGGGATCATACCGATCGATTGTTTCGTTCTGCCCATATACTGCGGATGAAAGTACCCTACAGTAAAGATATTCTTGACCAGCGCCAATGCGAAGCGGTTGAGAAAAATGCATTGCGAAGTGCTTATATACGCCCAATGTGCTTTTATGGTTCTGAGGGGATGGGTTTAAGAGCGGATAATCTAAAAGTCCATGTCATGATTGCTGCCTGGGAGTGGGGCAGTTATCTGGGGGCAGAAAATATGGAAAAAGGCTTGCGAATCACAACCTCTTCGTTTACCCGTAACCATGTAAATAGTGTAATGTGTAAAGCCAAGGCTAATGGTAATTATATGAATTCCATTTTAGCCCTTCAGGAAGCGATTCAGTCTGGTTACGATGAAGCACTTTTATTGGATCATGAGGGTTATGTAGCGGAAGGCAGCGGTGAGAATATATTTATTGTTCGAAACGGTGTTCTTTATACGCCCGAGTTAACCTCTGCTTTGGAGGGTATTACCCGGGATACCATCCTGTCAATAGCCGGCGACTTAGGTATAGAAGTTATCGAAAAGCGTATTACCCGAGACGAAGTGTATGTTGCGGACGAGGCCTTTTTTACCGGAACTGCGGCAGAGGTTACACCGATTCGCGAGCTAGATGACCGAGTCATCGGTTGTGGGGGGCGAGGGCCAATAACTGGTCAGTTACAGTCACGGTATTTTGATTGTGTGAACGGGCGCAACGAAAGCTATAAACACTGGTTGACAGCAGTAGCCTGATAGCAGGGTTTTATCACTTACACAGGTGAACCTTTTTGTCAGGGATGTTGTCTCAATCAATCCTGGGATTGGTTGGAAACAGACAGGCGATAGTAACACAGCGTATTGATGTTCATCGCTTGATCTGGTTTCGTTTAAAGATCTCAAAACCGCATAGTTTAAGGAAATTGGCCTCTAATCGGCTTTCCTTCGTGATACCGGCTATCCCCGGATAGTTGTTCAGACTTCAGGAAAAATGACCCAGAATTCTATCAATTACCTTATTATCGGGCCGCTGAGTATCGGAGATATGGTTTTGGCGCAGAGTTTGTTGATCGAGCTGAAAAACCAGGATCCCGCCTGCCGAATTGATGTATTGATCCGCGATGAATTTTTTCCATTGTTAGATCGGATGCCACAGGTTGCTCGATCGATTCCACTGGATATGAATGAAAACGGTGGTGGTGTTTACGAATGCAGGAGAATCGGTAAAAATTTACGCAAGAGTGGATATGATCAGGCCATCATTCTTTCCGGGTTGTGGGAGGATGCGCTTATTGCATTTTTTGCCAACGTTTCGAAAAGAACAGGTTATCTTAAAGGTCTTGGGCTGGGAGTAATTAGCGATGTTCGTCCGTATGAAGAAACATTGTTACCGCTGACGATACAGAAATATGTGGCTTTAGGCTTGGATAAATCCGAATCATTGCCACCGGATTGCCCTTTGCCGGAATTAGATATCAGCCTGCATAATCAATTGCGGGTTGCCGAGAAATTTTCAATTCATCGCAGTTCCAGGCCTGTGTTAGGGTTTTGTTTGGGGAGTGAGTTTGGTCTGGCGAATCAGTGGTCAACGGAGAATTTTGTGGCTATTGCCAGGGAAAAGTATACACAAGGGTGGGATGTCTGGCTTTTTGGCAACGATGAAAACAGCAGGGAAAGATCAAAAGCAATCTGCAAAGAAGTCAGTATTTGTCAAGATTTTAGTGAGTGCGCCGACTTTGGGGAAACCATTGATCTATTATCGATGACCGATGTTGTTTTAACCAATAACTCCGGGTTGATGTATATTGCCAGTGCACTTAAAAAAAATGTTCTGGCGATCTTTGGGGCTGCCAACAGAAAGAATTCAATATCCCTGAATCCTGCTGTAAAAATCTTTTACGAGGATCTTGAATGTGCACCGTGCTTACAAACAAGCTGTGAATTTCACCATTATCAATGTCTCAATCAAATTGCGCCTGATCGAATATTAGCGGCAATGGCTGAGTTGTGAAGGTACTCATTGTCAAAACATCTTCAATGGGAGATCTCATTCATACACTGCCTGCGGTTACAGATGCAGTCAAAGCGATACCGGGAATTCGATTCGATTGGGTTGCTGAAGATATTTTTTCCGAAATTCCTGCCTGGCATCGAGCGGTAGACCGGGTTGTCTCGATTTCTTTCAGACGTTGGCGGAAATCAATTTTAAGTAAAACAACAATGTGTGCAATTTTGCAGTCAAAACGAGCTCTTAGAGAGAATCACTACGAGGCTGTCATAGATGCGCAGGGGTTGATAAAAAGTGGATTAATTACGCGCATAGCCAGGGGTGAACGTTATGGTATGGATAGTGCGTCCTGTAAAGAGGGAGTGGCAAGCTTGTTTTATCAACATCGACAAGCTGTACAGCGTGATCTTCACGCAATAGACCGGGTACGTCTATTATTCGCGAAAACGCTTGTTTATGAATATGATGCGGATCAGCTTGACTACGGTTTGGATAAGAGTCATTTTGAAGTAAATGAGTATTTACAACCCTACATTGTGTTTTTTCATGCCAGCAGTGCCAACCGCAAGCTTTGGGTGAATAGTCAATGGATAATGCTTGCTGACTTATTGGGGCGTTTGGGTTTTACCGTATTATTGCCGTGGGGAAATGACATTGAACATAAGCGCGCCCATGAGTTGGCGGCAAACGCGGGTAATATGCAGGTGTTGCCAGAAATGGACTTGAATTCTCTGGCTTCTGTAATTGCCCATGCTGCGGGTACAGTGGGAGTGGACACGGGCTTGTCGCATTTGGCCGCAGCCCTCTCTGTGCCAGGTGTTACCTTATATTCCGCAACAGCTCCCGGGCTGACGGGTACCCGTGGAAAAAATCAACTGTGTGTGGTGACATCCAACAGCAAAAATCCAGAAACGGTGGTTAGTTCGGGAAGTGGTAACCTGAAATTGTTACATGCCGAGTCCTTAACCGCAGAGATTGTTTTGAACGCTTTGCAGAGTCAAATGTCTACTTCCTGATGTCTCCAGGAACGGTTTTTATATATTAAAAATGCGGGAATTAACGCTCGACAGGTACTCCACTGGTAATTGTTTACTAGACTGTAGTTAGCAATCGGGGATAATACTTAAGGTGACTAGTCTGAACTGTTGGAATTGTAGGACTCTAATTCTGAATAGTCCGATGTAGTGCATTTATTTTTTTCCGTGAGTTATCCTCACGAAATAATTTAAAACGAAGCAAAAAACTTTGAATACTATCGTAAACAATCTCGAGCCGGATACAGAAGAATCCGAAGTCATGGAGAATTCGGAAAAAGGTGCCGATATATATGCCGATTTTTCAACCTTTTTGGTGGATCAGGGGCATTTACGGGAAAATGACCTTAAGCGAGCGTTGCGTCTGTCTGAGCAGACTGGAGATGAGAAGTTACCCCAACTCCTGATTAAGCTAGGGTTGGTATCGGAAAAGGATGTGGCAACAGCATTGGCTGAAGTCGGTGGCTATAAATTGGTTTCTGCTGAGGATTTTCCTGAAACTTCTCTTTTTGGCGATGACATATCCTTTAAATTTCTCAACGAATACCACGTAGTTGCCGTAAGTGAAGAAGTCGAAGGTTTACTTATTGCTATGGCGGATCCTTACGACGATTTTGTCGTCGATGCTTTGTCGCTGGCCTGCGGGCAGCCGATCATAATAGCAGTTGGAGTCGCTTCCGAGATTGACCAGGTTCTTGAACGTCAGTTTGGTAGTGGAAAGTCATTGATGGGCCAGATTGGCGATGGTATCCATGGTGATCTGACAAGCGATGAATATGATATCGAACAGCTAAAGGATTTGGCGAGTGAAGCACCCGTAATCCGAATGGTCAATTTGATCATGCAGAATGCCGTGGAATCCAGGGCTTCGGACATTCATGTAGAGCCGTTTGAACAACGATTAAAGGTTCGGCTGCGGGTAGACGGGGTATTGAAGGAAATCGAAGCACCTCCTGTGAGGTCTACTGCCGCGGTAATTTCACGTATCAAAATTATGGCGAACCTGAATATTGCCGAACGACGCTTGCCACAGGACGGTCGGATTAACCTGCAGATTCTTGGCAAAGAACTGGATTTGCGTGTGTCCACTGTTCCCACAATGCACGGTGAAAGTGTCGTCATCAGGCTGTTGGATAAAGAGAGTATTGTATTAGATTTTGAGTCACTGGGATTTAAAGGCAAAGTACTTGAGCAATATATAAAGGTTCTGGAATTGCCGCACGGTATTATTTTGATTACAGGTCCGACAGGCAGTGGTAAAACAACCAACTTATATACTTCGTTGCACAAATTAAATACTCCCGAGAGAAAAATCATTACCGTAGAGGATCCTGTTGAATATCAACTTGAGGGTATCAACCAAATACAAACGAAAAGCCAGATCGGATTAACCTTTGCGAACGCACTTCGATCTATAGTCAGGCAAGACCCGGATGTCATAATGATCGGTGAAATGCGCGATTTGGAAACCGCCCGTATTGCTGTGCAATCGGCATTGACGGGCCATGTTGTACTTTCCACACTACATACTAACGATGCGGCCGGTGGTATTACCCGTCTGCTGGATATGGGCCTGGACGATTATTTACTGACATCCACAGTAAATGGGATTTTGGCTCAGAGATTGGTACGTCGCCTCTGTGAAGATTGTAAAAAACCGTATGAAGCTTTACCTGAAGTAGTCACCGAAATGGGGTTGCGCAAATATATACCGAAAGGGCCTGTGACATTATATTCTCCTGTAGGTTGTAGCGAATGTGGGGGTGTGGGTTATCGGGGGCGAATGGCTATACTGGAGTTTCTCACCATGACCGATTCGATACGTCGCCTGGTGCTTGCCCATAGTGAGGCTAACAAGATAGAGGAAAAAGCTGTTGAGGAAGGTATGGCAACCATGTACGTCGATGGTATTCGCAAAGCACTTGATGGCCATACAACTATTGAGGATGTATTGCGAGTGAGTACAGATGGTTAAGATAGATGCCGATATTTATCTATAAAGCAGTTAACCAGAATGGGGAAGTTGTAGACGATCATCGAGATGCGCCAGATGAAAAGACGCTCATTTCCTTCTTGCAGGGAGAAGGTTATATTCCGATACAAGTAAGCCAGGCGAGCACTAAGCCAATCAGCCGTATGATGATGCGGCGAAAGACTAAAAAGAGCGTATCGCAAAAGGAGGTTGGTGAGTTTACTAAACAGTTGGCTACCTTGCTGAGTTCAGGTTTGCCTCTCGACAGGTCTTTGGCCTTGTTGATGGATTTGACCAGCGAAGGTTCTGAATTTCAGAATATGGTGAGTCAGATTTTGGATAAAGTTCGCGGTGGAACCCCTTTATCTGAAGCCTTGGAGGCTCAAAACGGTGTGTTTTCTCGATTTTATATTAATATGATTCGAGCCGGTGAAGCGGGAGGAGGGCTGGAAGGTGTTTTGGATAGATTATCCGATTATTTGGAACGCTCAAAGGAATTGCGTGGAACGGTAACTACAGCGTTGATTTATCCTGCGATTTTGGTTGTCATGGCAGCACTATCGTTAATGGTTCTTTTGACTTTCGTGGTACCTCAGTTCCAGGAAATGTTTGATAGTGCCGGTAAAGAATTGCCTGTGCCTACCCAAATTGTTGTGGGGGTGTCGGAATTTTTGCAGTCTTATTGGTGGCTGCTTTTCTTAGTCATTGGCGCCTTAGTCACGTTTATGCGTACGCAATTTGAAAACCCGGAGAGCCGCTACGTTTGGGATAAAAGAATGCTTGCTTTGCCGATGGTAGGAGATTTGATCTGTAAACTTGAAGTGGCCAGTTTTAGTCGAACACTCGGTACGTTGCTGGGCAATGGAGTTCCATTGTTGTCGGCTCTTTCAATTGTCAGAGAAACTTTGAGCAATAAAATTCTTGCGGAGAAAATTGAAGTTGCTACCAATAGTCTGAAAGAAGGGGGTGATATGAGTGCACCCTTAATTGAATCCAATTTGTTTCCGAAAATGGCGATGCAAATGATTCAATTGGGAGAGGAAACCGGTAGCCTTGAGGAAATGTTGAATCGCGTGGCTAATACTTACGATAAGGAAATAAAGACAAGTATCGAACGGATGCTCACCATGCTGGAGCCGATTTTGATCGTTGGCTTAGGTATTGTAATCGCCGCTATCATTGTATCTATTCTTATGGCTATTCTGAGTGTAAATGATTTGGCGTTTTGATTTTGTTTGGATGGTTTTTTGGCTGACAAGTTAAACAAATAGAGGAAATTGATAGTGAAGAGATACAAAGTTTCTGGTTTTCAAAGTCACATTTTAACAAGTGCAGGGTTCACCATTATTGAACTTCTGGTTGTGTTGGCCATTATTGGTTTATTAGCCGGTTTGGTTGGGCCTCAGGTAATGAAACATTTGGGTGAGTCCAAAACCAAGACTGCAAAGTTACAGATCGAAGATCTTGGTGCCGCGCTGGATATGTATAAACTTGACGTTGGGCGGTATCCGACTTCGAATGACGGATTAGTCGCTTTAGTTGAGCAGCCTTCTGGTATAAATGGGTGGAATGGACCATACCTGCGGAAAAAGAAATTGCCTAAGGACCCCTGGCAATATGAATACCATTACAATTCGCCAGGTGAGCACAGCCAGTTTGATATTTATAGTCTTGGTGCTGATAATCAGGAGGGTGGAGAAGGTGAAGACAGGGATGTTAATAGTTGGGAATGAGTCAATAGGCCGGCTGGATTTTCACCGGACTTAAGTTTTGAAAAAAACATCGGAAGTTGATCGAGTGATTCAGTTTCATCGCCCAGTGCGTTGGTCGCCAGTGAGTCTGCAAGGATTCACAATTTTAGAGCTGCTACTGGTCTTGACGATAGCGGTTCTTGCTATGGCGCTGGTAGTGCCGAATTTTTCCAGCGGGATTTCCTCAGTCAATCTCAGGGGGGCAAGCCGGGACATTGCCTCAGCCCTAAGGTATCTTAGAGGTTATGCGGTCTCCAAGGATAAACAGGCTGAATTTTTTATCGACGTAGAAAACAAAGTCTACCGTGTAACCGGCAAAACAAAACAATATAAGGTGCCCGAAAACATTCAATTGAAGCTTTTAACCGCGCAATCAGAAATTGTTGCTGAAGGTCAGGGACGAATTCGGTTTTATCCTGACGGGTCATCGACTGGTGGAAGAGTTACTCTTGAAATGGCAGGAAAGAAACGCATAGTCGATGTGAATTGGTTGACCGGTCATGTTGAGCTGTTTGTCGAATAGTTGTATGCAGGATTGGCGCAGAAATCGATCAAGTACCTTGTCTATACCTGGCAGGTTGTTCGAAAAATGAGTTCAAACCACCTTCTCTTGTGACAGATTCTATTCACGGACAGCCTCCTAGCCTATCGTTCGATTTCAATGGGAATATATCATTATCAAACAATCAAATACGAGATTTTAAATGGCCGTTATGGCGCTACAAATGATCTCTTTTGTAAAATCTAGTTAATGTTGTTTATAATTATATCCTATAAGTAACTGAAATACATGTTTATATATGATATCTTTATCAAGTTGTAGTGCTGTATTAATTTATAAGTAGTTGAATTGTATGGGTTATGACTAATAATGAAAGATGGGCTAGGCGGCTATCCAAAAATAGAGAGCCTTCTGCGGAATATTAGATTTTGGCCCATTTTCCTGATTAATATCGCTAAAGATGACTGATATTCGCCTCTCTTAATCGAAAAAATGGATCCAAAACCACCGTTCTTCGTGATGGCTTCTATCCTCGGACAGCCTCCTGATTCTTCATCGGGTGATTTGCAATCTGGTTTTTCATTATTGGAAATACTGGTCGCATTTTCTATTTTGTCTTTATCTTTAGGCGTGATCCTGCAAATTTTTGGAAAGGGAATTAATCTGGCGGCTACTTCATCTTCATATAGCCAGGCGGTGCTGGTGGCTGAGTCGGTAATGGCTACGGTAGGGGTTGTTGAACCGTTGCAAGAGGGTGAGAACTCCGGCCAGACGGACGGTTTATATAATTGGTCTGTTGAGATCTTCCCGTATGAACTGGAAGATAGCGAGGTTGAGTTGGAAAATCTACCTTTTACCGTATATCAAGTTCAGGTCAATGTGATTTGGGAAAATAGATCAGTTTCATTGAAAACACTAAGAATTGGCCCTCAAACATGACGGGCGAACCGTTGCGGGGTGCAGTACGTTTTAAGGTTGGTTTTGAGTCTGGGTTTACATTACTTGAAATTCTAATAGGGTTGGTATTACTGTCCATAATGATGACTTTGTTGTTTGGTTCAATTCGAATGGGCGCGAAGGTTTGGGATACGGGTGAGAAGCGTGCTTTCGAAGTGGATCGCAGGCTAATTATTCAGAATTTTCTTCGCAGGCATCTCACCCGTGCAAGACCAGTAATTGATGACTTTACTGATCGAGATGAGCCTGTATTTTCATTCAGCGGAACGCAGGATTCTGTTCAATTTGTTTCTTTGCTTCCAGATAGTGCTGGACGAGGAGGTATGCACCTTTTTAAATTGGCGGTTGAAGATAGTGATGCCGGTAAGGTTTTATTGGTCAAATTATCTGCTTTTTATCCGTCATTAGATGGTGTTGAACAGGAGATCGAAGATGTTCGATTAATCAATGATATAGACACTATGGCATTGGCCTATTTCGGTCTGGATGAAGGAGAAAATTCGGATGATGAAGCATCCTGGCAGGATGATTGGGAAGATAGAAATGATTTGCCACAATTGGTGAAACTTACAGTGCGTATGAAGGATGGAACGGAATGGCCGCCATTGATTGTCCATCCACTCATTAGTCCGCTAGAACAGGATGCTCGCTAATTTTATTCCATGCTGAAAATATTAAAACTCCAAATTTGCTAAGCGTTATGCCTGGTTTTTCATTTAAAAATTCCATAAACAGGCCATGTCAATCGGGAGTTGCGTTGGTTTTGGTGCTATGGGTGCTGGTTTTGCTGACGGTTATGGCGGCGAGTTTTTCACAAAGCATGCGACGCGAGACAGAAATTGTCCGTAATGCCAAAAACAGATCGGAAGCGGGCTCCGTAGCTGAAGCGGGTATCTATTACGCTATGATTATGCAGCAACAGACGGATCAGTTAAACCGGTGGCGTGATGATGGAACCATATACGAATTTAGATTTGCGAACAGTCGGGTACGAGTTCAGATATTTGATGAATCCGGTAAGTTTGATATTAACAAAATCAAGGACTCTCAGCTTATTAAAGTTGTCGAAAGTGTGGGATTGTCCTACGAAGAAGCAGCAAATCTAGTAGATGTTATACTTGATTGGAGGGATCCCGACGATTTTAAACGAATTAATGGCGCAGAAGAGAGTGAATACCGACAGGAGGATCGTTCTTACGGTCCACGAAACAAAGCGTTTCAGTCGATCGAAGAGTTACAGCTGGTATTGGGTGTGAATGCAGAGTTATACGCAAAGCTTAAGCCATTGATTACTGTTTATACAGGGAATCAACAAATTGATCCAATGAAAGCACCCAAGAGTGTGTTGATGACCTTGCCTGATATTAATGAGGATATCGTTGATGTGTATCTGCAGCAAAGAACAGAGTCTGCGTTAAATAAACAGCCGCCGCCACCATTTCCTGCCGGGGAAGACGGTCAACAACTGGTAGATGGTAGTCAAAATGATTTGGGAGAAACCGAAGGGACTTACAGTATACGGTCTGAGGCACTGTTACCAGGAGACAGGGGTGCAGCTGTATCGGCAGTGGTAAAGTTTAACGGAGAGAATGATAACCCTTTGGTTTTTTTGGAATTCGAAAAACGTTTTGGTGGTGACGATTCGTTATTCAATGAATCGCTCGTAGTGGGTGCTGATGTGCTACCAGATGAGATTGAAAAGAGTCTTTAATGTATCGAATTATTAGCGCAGTTTCGATAGGGAAAAATAGTATTAACAGTAATGGTTAGTTTAGATACAGCAATCGAAATCGATATACGCGGATTCTTTAAGTGGTGGCGCAGTGAACTAGCCTTCCTGATTCCGTCCTGGCTGCGAAAAATGGTGACAGAGACTTATGATTGTCTGATTGTTTCCAAGCAGGGTGACTATTTCGAATTGCAATTACTGAGTGATGATCCACGTAACGAATTTGGTCGAATTGTCCTTAATGAGGAAGGGCGGCAGGTGTGGTATCGGCTGGTCTCCCGTAATGTAAATTTGGCGGATATACCGATTGTTTTAAGGTTAGTATCCGGTCAGGCGCTACAAAGAATTATTACATTGCCTGCGGCGGCACAGGACAACCTGCACCAGGTTGTCGGTTTTGAAATGGAACGCTTAACCCCGTTTAAAGTCGATCAGGTTTACTACGATGGGCGATTGGTCGAAAAGGTGCCTGAACTCAATCAGATAAAGGTGGAGTTGGTTCTGGTGCAGCGGTCAAAACTGGATATTATGCTTAAAGAGATGGTTGGACTAGGGTTATTGCCTGGAAAAGTCGATGTTGTGACCGATGCGCCGAAAGAAAACGAAAGACCGACTCTTCACTACAACCTTCTACCCCAGAAACTTCACGATAAGCCGGATCAGCGGAAAAGAATTGTTAATGGGCTGCTGTTGGTGCTGTTGTTTGCACTTATATCGTTAACCGCATTTATGCCAATCTGGATGCAACGTTCGTATATGCTCGATCTGGAAGATGAAGTGCGGCAGAGTAAGAAGGCTGCGCTTGAGGTTAAGGCATTGAAAAAAGATGCTCAAGACATGCTCCGGGAGAGTAATTATCTTTTGGAAAAGAAGTCTACTGAACCCATATTGGTTGAGATGCTCAATGAATTATCCATGCGTATTCCAGATGATACCTGGTTAACTAATATTAACTACCGTGAGAGTAAATTACAGATTCACGGCCAATCCCCTTCGGCATCGGCGTTGATTGAAGTGATAGAAGCATCGAGCTATTTTGAGAATGTCAGTTTTGTTTCACCAGTAAATCAGGATAGAAACACCGGCTTAGAACGCTTTCAGATTGCGACACATGTTGTTCGAGAGAAAATATTGAATGAGCAGCCTGAATAAAAATCAGCATCGCATCATTGCAGTATCACTTTTGGGGCTGGTTGTCCTATTGGTACTTCTGGTTGTGTTTGTCCCGTTGGTAAATACGATGAATTCATATAATGAATCGATTGATGATTTAAGTTTTGAATTGCGTCGGTATAAACGTGAAATCGCGGGTAAAGACAAAATTCTCGATCAATTACAGGTTATAAAACGACGACAGTGGCAAGAAAACCATTTTAGTAATCGCGAGACTTCAGCATTAGCGTCAGCGGATTTACAGCAACTGATTAAGAAGGTTGTTGTTGATTCCGGTGGTCGGTTGACGAGTACGCAGGTTATTCCGGAACAGCAGGAAGAGCATTTTATCCGCACCGCCATCAAAGTTAGAATGTCTGGAGATTCTGTGGTTTTAAGGGATGTATTGTATTCTTTGGAAACCGCAACACCGATGCTTATGATCGAAAACCTGATGGTTCGTTCGGTGCGAGGGCGGCGTGACAGAAAAACTCGCAAGCTAATGCAATCAAACGAGTTGAATGTGAATTTCGAAGTAAGTGGTTATATGCGTGCAGCCAGTGGTTGATGGAATGAATAAGGAATTTGGCTTAACTCATCTTTTAGCGGGACTGTGTGCGTTGTTCGCATCGATTAATATCGGCGAATGGGTTTTTCTTCGCTATGGAATCAGCGAGAAAAAGGTATTCATGGAAAGGCCGGTGAAATCGAATATTTCATTCGAAAAATTAGGCAGTCACGATTTTGTATTACCACCCGAAGAGAGTTTCGAAGATGTTATTGAGCGGCCATTAATGGTGCGTGGGAGGCGGCCTGTTGACGAGCAGCAGCCACAGAAAGAAGTGGCGGTGCCGGTTCAAAATCAGAATAGCAGGATCCAGCTTATGGGTGTAATTTCTACTCCGGAAGGAATGACAGCTTTACTTGTGGATGGGGCAGGGAAATATAAGCGTGTAAAGTTGAATGGACAGATCGACGGATGGGATGTTACTGAATTACAGGGAGACAAGGTGATTCTGGTGCAAGGTGCCTCGAGACAGGAGCTGTTGCTTAGAAAGCCTAAACCTAAGGTTGCCCGGGTACCTAAAAAGAAACCAAAGTCCAGAAAGCGCGATAAGCGCGCAAAACCATCCCGGCTGCAGAAAAACACGAAGAAAGTAAACGAGAAAAGGCCATATCGATGAGAATTTCGTTGAAGATGAAAATTAATTTGTTGTTGGCAATGGCGCTTTTGACTGCGTGCGAATCCTTTGGACCATCGATGAGGGACAAACTCCCGATTGAACCCGTTGCTGTATTAAAAGATGAAGATCGACAGCAGCACAATGAGCTGTTTACACAGTTGGATCTTGATGGGGATGAAGAGGAAAAGAAAAAACCGACAGTTGAAATGTATCCTGGTACCGGGTCGTATATTAGCGGTGGAGTGTCCAGGGCTGCGTCCGGTAGGTCTGCTGCAACAGGCAGATATACGCTGAATTTTGATGATGCCGACCTGGGTGAGGTGGCAAAGGTCGTTCTTAGCGATACTCTCAGCGAGAATTATGTTCTTTCTCCGGCAATTTCAGGACGTGTGACACTGCAAACTACGCGACCTCTTACTCGCGAAGAATTAATACCAACTTTGGAAATGTTGTTACGCATGAATGGAGCGGTATTGATCAAAAGCTCAGGAGGTTATCGAATAGAACCTGCGGCAAATGCGTTACAGGGAGCGAATTCACCGCGACTGGCAAAAATTGGCCAGAGTATTCCCGAAGGGTATCAAATACGCATTATTCCTCTGCGCTATGTCGGCGTAGAGGAAATGCAGAAAATACTGGAGCCATTATTGCCGCCTAAATCGATTGTGCGTGTCGATAAGGCTCGTAATTTAATGGTTGTCGCAGGAACGGGTGCAGAATTGGGCAATATCCTGGATACCATTGAGTTATTCGATGTGAATGTATTAAAGGGCATGTCCGTTCTCATGTATCCACTGAAAAATGTAGATGCAGCGACAGCTGTCGCTGAACTCGAATCTATATTTTCTAAAGACACAGAAAGCCCTCTGGCGGGAATGTTCAGGGTGATTGCGATAGAGCGAATGAACTCGGTGATGGTGATTACACCCCAACCCAGGTATTTGCGGGAGGCTCGCGTATGGTTGGATCGACTGGATCGGAGTATAGAGGAAACCGGAGCTGGTGGCGGTGGCGTATATGTCTATCGTGTTCAGAATGTCGAAGCAGCAGATTTGGCATCCATTCTCAATGATATATTCAGCAAATCCAAGAAAAGCTCTACGCCCGGTGCTCAGATAGCGCCGGGTCGATCAGCGGCAGAAATCGGTGGCGAGGGCGATAACAAGGCCTCTAAACCTCGTGCATCCTCATCTAGCCAGATCAGTTTGGGCGGAACATCCGAGGCTAAAATTATTGCTGATGAAAAGAATAACTCATTAGTCATCGTGGCGACTGCTCAGGAATATGAAGTTCTAAAGAAGGTGATTAAGCATTTGGATGTTCAGCCACTTGAAGTATTGATTGATGCTACGATTGTAGAAGTATCTCTAACAGATGAATTGAGGTACGGCATACAGTGGTTTTTTCGACATTCAGTTGGACCTTATGGAGCTACAGCAGTTTTAAGCGACGTTTCCGGAGGACAAACTCCGGTTATTGGCGGCGCTGCCAATGGCTTTAGTTACACGATAACCAACAGTCCGGGCGAGGTGCGAGCGGTCTTAACGGCTTTGGCGGATAAATCAAAGATCAACATTGTTGCCTCTCCATCCCTGATGGTATTAAATAACCAGGAAGCTTTTATTAACGTTGGTGACCAGGTGCCGGTTGCGACCAGCCAATCAACGAACACCAATAGTGCAACTGTTGCTGATACTAGTACCAATGCGATTGTTACCAATCAGATTCAAATGATTGATACCGGGGTCACATTAAGAATTAAACCACGTGTAAATTCCGGTGGTTTGGTTATCATGGAAGTAGAGCAGGAGGCGAACCAGGCTGTAGCGACTACAACATCGGGTCTGGATTCACCGACCATTCAACAACGTAAGATCGAGAGTACGGTCGCTGTTCAAAGTGGTGATACGATAGTTCTCGGTGGTTTGATTAGAGATCAGAGAACGATTACGGTTAATGGAATTCCGTATCTGAGTGATATTCCTTATTTGGGATGGTTGTTTGGTCGGAATGTAAAGCAACTCGATAGAACCGAATTGGTTGTATTAATTACTCCGAGAGTGGTCGCGAATCGGAAAGACGGCATATTGATAACCAATGAGTTCAAGCGAAAATTAACAGGAATTTATGAAGGTTTGTCAGAAGATGAGCAGGAAGATAATCAACAATTTGAAGCGATCCCTCAAGCTGCTCCAGATTACCAATAAATATAGGCTGGTATGAATTTAGACGCAGGTCAATGTTCTCCGCCTTCAGTATTTAAGTGTTGTTAAGGATCCTTGTTTTTTTCTGGACAGAAAGTGGACTAATCTGTTTGATGATGAGCAGGCACGTCGTAATACAAATGTGCGAATTTTGCGACTAACGATATTTCGTCGCTGATGTAACTTAATACTTCGAATACCGTTCGAAAAGAATCTCCGCTGCTGGATTTGAATTCGAGCATGTTGTCAGAATTTATCGCCGAGGCATAGATCATTTCTTCTTGAAATTCATCATGATCGGGTCGATATAGAATAAAACGAATGGTGTTTTTCTGTTCATCTATTTCGACGGCTTTATCTGCGGTAGTCCAACGATCGTCGGGGGAGTTTACGTCAGGTATTTGCACGTGCATCTGCCCCAGTCGCTCAAAATAGGCATGTAGGGCATCCAAAAACCTTTGTTGTTGTCGTCTTAAACGAAGGTTTTTATCTTGTTTTTCCTGGATAGAATATGCGACCTGTTCGGCCATTGACCCCGCAAGGCTGGTGATTTCCTGGGTGGTAAGATGTTCGGCACCCAGAACGTTATCCAACTCCGGGACGGCTTGTAAAAACATCAGGCCATATTGTTTGGTTTCATCGGAAATCTGGGTATACCGAACCAGTGCTACACCATGGATGGTTTGGTTTTGAAATGTGAGTATAAAATCGACTTTTTCTAGTTCGGAAAGTATGAGTTGGTTAGTAGAAAAAGCCAGGCCGCTGTTGCTGAGATCAATTGAATAGCATTCGACGTAGCGCCGCAGTTTAGTAACGCCGCGTTTTCTGACTTTAAGCCGCATACCCATAAATGGTATACGTGGCTCTATCCTTCGGTTCAGTTCGTCAATGGAATCAGAAATGTATTCTGTACCGGTTTCAATGTCGTCCATAGCAGAGATCCTTTTTGTCCAACCCTCCGAATATCAGTTCGGTAGCAATAATATCGTCGATTAATTGAAGAATATTAGATTCGTTACTTGTATTGTAGCTCGTTTTGTTTCGATTTGGCTGTCTTTGGTAGATGACAATGAATCCCTATTTTCTATTCTGGCTCATCCAGTATAAATTTATCTCGTAAATCCCGTGTAGGAACCATACATACATCTTTTCTACCGAATAATTTGTATCGGTTTTTCGCAATCAGACTATAAAAATAATCTCTTACTGGTTTCGGTAGTACCTTAAACCCACTGAACAAATACCAATAGCCAGAAAGGTATTTTGTTATCTCCAGTGCGGCATCGGTTCGTAAGAAATATTTTTCATTTATTATTAATACGAAAGTATCCATTCCTAACGTAGGAATTTCATATTTGGCGACTAACGATTTTCCAAATTCGCTCTGGATAGGAGTAAAAACAAAAACATTATTATTATCGCGTTTGATAATAAAATTTACAGAACTGTTACAAAAGTTGCAGACGCCATCAAAGATGACGATGTGTTTACCCAGCATGATTTATATCAAACATTATGAAGCGCCGCGCGTATTGAATAATGTAACGGATCCAATTTTCTTAAAGTTGACTTATACCTGGAATTGGATGAACCGGTCAAATTTATCAAGAGTAGCTTATAATACCGATTTAATGAATGAAAAGGGGCGTGGTTATGCCAACTTATGATTATCGCTGTGACGAAACAGGAGATGTGTTTGAGGTTAAGCATAGAATGAGCGAAGTATTAAGTACCTGGCAGGAGTTGTGCGAGCGTGCAAACCTCAGTCCCGGTGAGATCTCATTGGAATCATCCGTAACCCGGTTGGCAACGGGTGGTCAGGTTGTTAAAAGATCTAACTTAGGTGAGCCTGCGGGACCTGCATGTGGAGCGGGTGCTTGTGGTGGCGGCATGTGTGGGACGAATTAAGGAGCGAGGTTTTAATAATATGCGAAAGATTGACGCAGGATAATTGTTTGTCTTCAAGGCGAAGCAACAGGCGCCTAGCAGGGCTACGCAACTGTTGCTACAACGCAGAAGACGGACAATAAGACAAGTCAGGATTCGTATATTGTTGAATCCTCGCTCCTAAGTGGTCATTTCTTTGAATACAGATAAAAAAATTTGCCTGGGAGCATTATGAATAAGGTTGTTGCTTTATTGATTATTTTTGGATTATTGCAGTCCGTCGGTGCGGCACCGGTACTGAAAGTGGTTGCTAAGGAAGAACCACCTTTTATGGGCCGAACTTTAGTTGATCAGGGGCTTTCGGCAAAGATTGTCAAAATCGCTTTGGAGAAGGCAGGCTATTCTATCTCCTTCGCATTTGAAAGTTGGCCACGGGCTTACGAGGGAGCTGAAATCGGAGTTTATGATATCGTCGGTTCGATTTGGTATACCGATGCGCGGTCTAAAGATTTCGCGTTTAGTGCGCCCTATCTGTTTCATGAAATCAAATTTATAAAACGAAAGTCTGATTCGGGCGTCAAGTATGATTCGCTCGCCGATTTGGACGGGCTTATCGTTGGAACACTCAAAGATTATGCTTACCAGGACGATTTTATAAAATCCCGTAAGATCATTAAATTGCCTCAAAATCATTTGTTGCAGAATCTCTTGAAACTTTCTTTAGGCGAAATCGATTTGACCCTGGGCGAATATCGTAAGATCCGTCACGAATTGAATGAATTTATGAAGGGTAGTGTCAAGGATCTGGAAATACTTCCCAAGCCTTTAATTCGCCGTGGAACGCATATAGCGGTCAGTCGTTCACATCCCGACCATAATAAGATTATCGCGGATTTCGACAAGGCTATTGAAGCTATGAAGGCTGACGGCAGTTACGACAAAATATTGACTGAATATGCAGATTAATGGCTATTGGAAAATTTACGTTTATTCTTGTTTACATGTTTTTTTAAAATAAAATGCATTGAGAAGCCATCGCAGTTGCAGATTCTCGCTGGAATTTCCCGGGTAATCGCGGAAAAATCGACTCAAAACAACTGTCTGTGGTGACTATTCCTATTCTCGGTTAATTGTCTGGCTGAAATTTTTCATTGAATCGGTTACCATTGCGCGTTTTTATCTGATTACATTCGATGCAGGAAAATTGGATTGCACCATCAATACTTTCAGCAGACTTTGCGCGCCTGGGTGAAGAAGTTGACAAGGTGCTTGCGGCAGGCGCAGATATTGTGCATTTTGACGTTATGGATAACCATTATGTTCCAAATTTGACGATTGGTCCTATGGTTTGTGAGGCCTTGCGTAGTTACGGAGTAAATGCTCCGATCGATGTTCATCTTATGATCAGTCCAGTAGATCGAATTATTCCGGATTTCGCCAAGGCAGGCGCACAGTTTATTAGTTTTCATCCGGAAGCTTCGGATCATGTTGACCGGACTGTACAATTGATTCGTGACCATGGTTGTAAAGCAGGGCTCGTCTTCAATCCGGCAACGCCGTTGAATTATCTTGATCACGTGATGGATAAGCTTGATATGATTTTATTGATGTCAGTTAATCCAGGTTTTGGTGGTCAGGCGTTTATTCCAGGAGTGTTGGATAAATTGCGACGGGTAAGGCGACGAATTGACGACAGTGGTTATCCAATTCGTCTTGAAATTGATGGTGGTGTGAATACGGCTAATATTCGAGAAATCAGCCAGGCTGGAGCAGACACTTTTGTATCAGGGTCGGCGATATTCAGTGCCGATGATTACAGTACGGTTATTAAAGAAATGCGGGCAGAATTGGCAAAAGTGACGAGATAATCATGAGTCGAACTCGATTGATTGGTATTGATCTGGACGGGACATTGATCGACAGTGCGCCCGATCTGGGCTATGCATTAAAAAATATGCTTGAACAGCTGGATATGGCGCCAGTTACGGGACATCAGATTCGAACCTGGATCGGCAACGGCGTTAATTTATTGGTGAAGAGAGCTTTAACCGGTACTATGAATCCGCCTGACCAGCTACCGCAATTTGAACAAGCGCTGAGTGTATTTTCAGATTTCTACGAACAAAATATCAATGAGCGGGGCTGCTTGTATCCGGGTGTTCGGGAAGGACTTTCTCAGCTTAGGGCTGATGGCTTTATACTCGCCTGTTTGACTAATAAACATTCAAGGTTTACTCATAAATTGCTGGAACAAAGTGGGCTTGCAGAGTATTTTGATTTTGTAGTTTGTGGCGACACATTTGAACAACGTAAACCTCATCCGATGCCGTTATTAAAAACAGCTGAGCACTTCTCGGTGGATCCAAAATGCGCGGTCATGGTCGGTGATTCCATTAATGATATAAAAGCTGCAAAAGCCGCTGGATTCATGTCCGTGTCTGTACCCTATGGATATCTTGGAAAATATACTGTGGATGACCTGGCCGCAGATCATAGTGTGGAGTCTCTGGATCAACTGTCGGCACTGTTGCGGGCGGCATAATATGAACGGATACGGCAAGATTTTTAGAGAACGATGGCGGTGTGGAAGTTGGCACTGATTCGTATACGCCCTCATTACTCTGAAACTTTATCCGTAAATTATGAAACCTGAACAATTTAAGCAATACGCCTCTCAAGGTTACAATCATATCCCTGTCACGCGAGAAATTCTCGCCGACCTGGATACTCCCTTAAGTGCCTACCTTAAGCTGGCCAATGGCTCCTATTCCTATCTTTTCGAGTCGGTGCATGGTGGCGAACAATGGGGCCGCTATTCAATCATTGGTCTGCCGTGTGAGACCGTGGTTAAGATTTATGACGATGAGATCCAGCTGGAGAAAAATAATCAGCGGATCGAGTCATTGCAGCGGGAAAACCCCTTTGACTGGATCCAGTCATTCATAGCAGAGTATAGGTCTCCGGATATTGAAGGTTTGCCGCGCTTTACTGGCGGCGTGGTGGGTTATTTTGGCTATGAAACGATCGCTTATATTGAACCGCGTCTGCGGGGAAATAAAAAAGAAGACCCCTTAGGTACACCGGATATTCTGTTAATGGTGTCGGAAGAACTGGTTGTATTTGATAATTTGTCCGGCAAGCTTTTGATCATCACCCATGCTGACCCCAATGTTGAAAATGCTCTGCAAATTGCCCAGACGCGCCTGGATGAACTGGAAAAACAATTGCGTGAATCTCAGGCACAACCCACGACGCATGATCCGAGTATTGTCAATGAGGCGGATTTTGTTTCCGGATTTACCCAGAAAGGTTTTGAAGATGCAGTCAAACGGGTTAAAGAGTACATAGTCGCTGGTGATGTTATGCAGGTGGTTGTGTCGCAACGCCTGTCAATACCGTATAGCGCGTCATCGCTGGATTTATACCGTGCACTGCGTTGTCTCAATCCATCACCTTATATGTATCATCTGAATCTGGGTGATTTTCAGGTTGTTGGTTCCTCTCCAGAAATTCTGGTGCGATTAGAAGACGGTACGGTGACAGTGCGTCCTATTGCGGGAACACGGCCACGAGGTAAAGATCGTGATGAAGATAAGGCGTTAGAGACTGATTTGTTGTCAGATCCAAAAGAACTTGCCGAACATCTTATGCTGATAGATTTAGGTCGAAATGACGCCGGTCGGGTCGCGGAAGTTGGCACGGTAAAGTTGACCGACAAGATGATTATTGAGCGCTATTCGCACGTTATGCATATTGTTTCCAATGTAACAGGCGAATTGAAAGATGGAAAAAATGCTTTTGATGTATTGTCAGCGACCTTTCCGGCGGGTACTGTCAGCGGTGCGCCAAAAATTCGGGCAATGGAAATTATCGATGAACTGGAACCTGTAAAACGTGGCGTTTATTCGGGGGCAGTGGGTTACATAGGCTGGTCGGGTAACCTGGATACCGCGATCGCAATAAGAACTGCAGTCATAAAGGATAAAACCCTGCATATACAGGCTGGCGCAGGAATAGTCCATGATTCGGTGCCGCGTAACGAATGGGATGAAACCATGAATAAAGGTCGTGCAGTTTTTCGGGCGGTAGCGATGGCAGAGGCTGGGCTTGAAGGAGGGCGTAGCTGATGAAAGCTAATCATGTCGTCATGGTCGATAACTATGATTCATTTACTTATAATCTGGTGCAGTATCTGGGTGAGCTGGGTGCCGATGTGGAGGTGGTTAGAAACGATCAAGTGACGGTTTCTGACATCAAAAGCATGAGTCCGGACAAGATCGTTATATCTCCGGGACCGTGTACACCATTGGAAGCCGGTATATCGGTGGAGACAATTCATGAATTCGCTGGCAGTTGCCCTTTGCTTGGTGTGTGTCTGGGGCATCAAAGCATTGGTTACGCATTTGGTGGCCGGATTGTGCATGCGAAAAGTATTATGCATGGCAAGACATCGATGGTTTATCATCGCGACAGTGCAGTTTTTTCTGGCTTGAGCAATCCGTTTGAAGCAACCCGTTATCACTCGTTGGTTATCGATCAGCAAAGCTTACCCGAGTGCCTGGAAGTGACAGCATGGACAGAAAATGATGCAGGAGACATGGATGAAATAATGGGTATACGCCATAAAACATTGAATGTTGAAGGTGTGCAATTTCACCCGGAGTCAATTTTAACAACCCACGGGCATGATCTATTACGAAATTTTTTGAATAAATCGTAGGCTTTTATAGCGATTCGGCAACGGTTGGATTTAGGGGTTCAGGTCTTTTAATATTCAGGACTGTCGAATTTGTATAGTCCCTCTGTCTGTGGGTTTTCAAAAATAACAGTTGTGCATGACTGAACACAATACAATTGTCTCTGACTGAAACTAGTTGGTAGTTGGAGATACATAAACGACAAATAGTATGATAATGAATAACGATATATCCTCTGTATTACAGCAGTTGCTGGAAAATAAAGATTTGAGTGCCGAGCAGATGAGTACGGTGATGCGCATGATTATGTCGGGTGAGGCGACTTCTGCGCAGATTGCGGGCTTTTTAATCGCGCTGCGAAATAAAGGTGAGAGTGTTGACGAGATCGCAGAGGCAGCCATGATAATGCGGGATTTTGCGACAGATTTTCCGATCACAGGCGAACACCTGATCGATACTTGCGGAACGGGTGGAGATGGGCTCTCTACTTTCAATATATCGACTGCCAGCGCGTTTGTTGTTGCCGCAGCGGGTGGTGTTGTCGTAAAGCATGGAAATCGTTCGGTTTCCAGTAGTTCCGGGAGTGCAGATGTGCTCGAAGCAGCAGGTGTGAATCTCGAACTGTCACCTGATCAGGTGAAGCAATGCGTTGACCAAACAGGAATAGGGTTTTTGTTCGCTCCGGTTTTCCACGGTGCCATGAAACATGCAGCAGGACCCCGTTGCGAGATGGGAGTAAGAACCTTGTTTAATCTTTTGGGACCGCTGTCTAACCCCGCGTTGGCACCCAATCAGGTTTTGGGCGTATTTTCAGAAGATTGGGTTGATCCCATGATACAGGTACTGCAAAAACTGGGTAGTCGCCATGCTCTGGTGGTTCATGCAGAAGATGGTCTTGACGAAATCAGTATTGCGACGCCAACCCATGTGGCTGAGTTGAAAGACGGCTGGTTTCAGAATTTTATACTCACCCCGGAACAGTTTGGATTGATGCGTGCACCCATTGATGAAATTCAGGTGGACGGAGTACAGGCCAGCCTGCTAATAATCATTGACGTATTCGCTGGAAAGAAGGGACCGGCGCGGGATATTGTTGCGCTCAATGCAGGGGCTGCGATCTATACTGCAGGTTTGACCAATACGCTTGAAGCGGGTGTGCAAAAGGCCATACAGATACTGGACGACGGTTCCGCTCGCTTAAAGTTGAATGAATTGGTAAAGCTCAGTCGTTCGCTTAAATCGGGTACAGTTATTGATGTGCCAGTGGCGGTTGAAGCTACATCTCAACCCAGATCAATAACAGCAAAGCAGTCGACGCAGATACCCGATGTTCTTCAGGAAATATTGACCCATAAACAACAAGAAGTGGAACATCGGAAAAAACGAATGAGTACGAGTGACCTGGAGTCACAAATTGGAGTTGTTGCACCTCCCAGAGGTTTTTACCAGGCAATGCAAGCGTGTGTCGCAGCGGGAAAGCCCGCAGTAATTGCCGAAATCAAAAAAGCATCACCCAGTAAAGGTGTGCTGCGAGAGAGGTTTCAACCCATAGAAATTGCTCAAAGTTATGAAAAGGGTGGTGCCTGCTGCCTGTCTGTATTGACTGATCAGAAGTTTTTTCAGGGTTCGGAAGTTTTCCTTCAACTGGCTCGACAATCGTGTAATTTACCCGTATTACGTAAGGATTTTATTATAGATCCGTATCAGGTTGTTGAGGCACGTGCGATAGAAGCCGACTGTATTTTACTGATCGTCGCAGCATTGTCTGATGAGCAAATGAAAGAACTGGTCGATACAGCGACGCGGCTGAATATGGATGTACTGGTAGAAGTTCATAATGAATCTGAACTCAATCGAGCGCTCAATTTGGATGTTCCGATGCTGGGAATAAATAACCGAAATCTTAAAACTTTCGAAACGCGACTCGTGACCAGTCTGGAATTGTCTAAACTCATTCCAGATGATCGATTGGTGATCACAGAAAGTGGTATTCAAAGCATCGCCGATGTGTCATTGATGCGTCAGAATTCCATTAATGCATTTCTTGTCGGCGAAACATTCATGAAAGCAGAACAGCCTGGTGATAAGCTTAAGGAGTTGTTCGGGGATTAGTGGACGCTTTTGTTTGGATTGGTTTCTGTGCAATATTCCTGTTGCAGTAGCCAAAATACTCAAAAGTGGTTATCCATTTTTATATAGGCACTGTTTCTAAATTGCTAGAGGAGCTTCCTGCAGTTTATAGATTTTAACAGCGAGAGCATAGTCGGGTGGTTATGAATCTATCCATGAAAGTTGAACAGAAGAGAGAGTTCGTTAGAGATGTTTAATAGGCACTTCTTTTTATCGAGATAAATTCCTAATAACCATTTTCCTATTCGATGAAATTAATTCTCAATTAATCTCCTGGTCTTTGTCGACCGGAATTGACCAAGCCCAATAATATTCGTACAATACGCCGGATAAATTTTATTCCCCTGTAGCTCAGTTGGTAGAGCGGGTGACTGTTAATCACTAGGTCGGCGGTTCGAGCCCGTCCGGGGGAGCCAGTAAAAACAAGCACTTACGAGAAATCGGAGTGCTTTTTTTGTGTCTGCGGGACAATTTCGGGACACTCAGAAATAACAAATAGCAACAATTCAGAACTATCAAATATCGCCTTGAACCAGCGTTTTTAGGCTGTTTTGGGATGCAATTGTCCCGATAATGTCCCGGATTCAGGAATGATAACAAAGATAAATATAAGTAACAATGAGATACGAACAAAGGACGAGTGATTATCTATCACTTGTTGCCTATTACGGTGGTGTGTTGTAACATATAAGTCAGCTATCAGTGGTGCGACAACACCACCGATAACCTAACCACTATTAACTTACCGGAGTTAAAGTAATGGCTTATTCAAATTATATCGTCATGGCTATCTTATCGATAGGGGGCAGCTATGGCGACCATCGTTAAACGTGACACCAAAGACGGGATTGCATATCAGGCAAAAGTCAGGTTAAAAGGCTATCCACCTCAATCCGCTTGTTTTCAGCGACTTACAGACGCTAAGAAATGGGCGCAGGATGTTGAGTCAGCGATTAGAGACGGTCGTCATTTCAAAACAGCAGAATCAAAACGCCATACTGTAGCAGACCTGATCGATAGATATATTCGGGACGTTTTACCTACAAAGCCCAAACAGCAGTACAAGCAGACACAGCAACTTACCTGGTGGAAGTTAAAGCTTGGTCATCACCTATTGTCTGACTTATCACCGGCGTTAATTTCTGAATGCCGGGACGAATTATTGAGAACACCAACGAATCGCGGCGGGAATATGTCACCGGCGAGTGTGGTTCGGTATCTTGCCGCCCTGTCTCATGCGCTATCTGTCGCGGTTAATGAATGGCAATGGCTAGACGATTCACCGGCGCGGAAAGTAAAAAAACCGAAGGAGCCACGCGGACGAGTGCGGTTTTTGAGTGACGATGAACGGGAGAGGCTGCTTAAGGCGTGTCTGGAATCCAGCAATAAGTCGTTGTATGCAGTTGTTGTACTGGCACTCAGCAGCGGCATGCGTCGAGGCGAAATATTAAATATTAAATGGAAGGACATAGACTTAAGCCAAGGTTTTCTAATTTTGCACGAAACCAAAAACGGAGAACGTCGACGGGTACCGGTTAGCGGTCATGCGCTGGATACACTGAAGGAATACTCGAAGGTTCGACAGCTGCATACAGAGCTTGTTTTCCCAGGCAAAACAGGCAAGCCAGCGGAGATACGAAAGCCCTGGTTATTGGCTTTAAAACAAGCTGATATCGAAGATTTTAGGTTTCATGATTTGCGGCATAGCTGTGCGAGTTATTTAGCCATGGGCGGCGCTTCAATGGTTGAGATTAGCGAGGTTCTAGGTCATAGGACGCTGCAGATGGCTAAGCGTTATTCCCACCTAAGTGATAGCCATGTCTCAAATGTAGTGGCGTCGATGAACGAGCGCTTATTCCGATGAAACCAGATCATAGCGTTGATTTTTCTAAAAATACTGCCTATCAGCCAACGGTCGAAGAGTGTGAAAAGCTTTCAGTTGATTACGGTTTTCGCGATGCATTGAAGCTTCGCGAACAGCTTACTGATTGTTTTTGTTACATAAACCATTTAGAACGGACACCTGACCCGAAAAACAGCGATTCTAGAAAACTTCTGGATGAAGTTTCTGAAAAGTGTAGCGCACTTGTTGGTGCCTTTAATAGACTCGGAACTCGTGAAATGATCGCATTAGAGACGAAACCATATGAGATTGAGGCGCTTAGCCAAAGGCTGGATACTCTGTCTATCTACGGTGATATACACAAGTTCCCAAAGGGGAAAAAGCCCAAGGATCGGATAGTGTGGAGCCTGGTCGCGGGTCTGGCCAAAGTGTGGCGAGACCAAATTGGGCGTAAACCGAGTGCTTACGTCGGAGGTAAAGGGAAATATGACACCTTCATCGATTTTGTTAACGACTGCACTTATCTGCTAAATGAAGAAGATATAAGTTCCGAATCAATTAAGGACGTTCTTAAGGAGATGAATAAAAGAGAACAAAATATCGAGCAGACTTTATAGGCTGAACATTTCAATACCCACCCTGTTTTCGGGTGAGATAACAGATGGTTTTCGGTCCTTATTTCACCTTCACGCCAAATTGCAACTCCCACAAACTAACCCCAACGCTGCGAGTTAAGCAGTAATTATTGTTAAACAAATAGGGGTTTTTTTTATGCTAGTAAGATTGAGAGAATTTGCAGAAAGATGGCCAGAAAATGGTTCTGAAGCTTCACTTAGATTTGAAATATTCAACGCAGCAACCAACGGATTGGACGATGTCGGCGCAATCGTTCGTAAAGGTAGGTCCGTATATATAAATGAAGCGAGATATTTTCAATGGGCGGGCCTGAGTACAGAAGAATATTACCGCGATGCTGAAATGAAGGAACGCGCAGCCCTGCAATTGAAGGCGGGTTAAGCCATGAGCCAGGAATTGAAACGCCGATCCACAGCCTTGGATCGGCGCAGGGAATGTGTCTCTTGCCAAATTCGAATCACGAAATCTGACGGCGGATATTGTCGCAAATGCTGGTTGTATATTCAAGGTTTCCGGTTCAACAAAGCAGCTAAGAAATTGTTTTGTAAGGGGGCTGTGCTGTGAAAAAGCTACCACCGTACGGGAAAGAACTTGCAGAGCGCCAGAGATTCAAAAATTGTCCGGATTTGGTCGCTGTTTGCTTCGGCGCTGACTCTTGGGATCGCGCAAAAGAGCGGAATGATTCTGGTCAGGATTTTGTCGCAGTCGTACATCCTGCCGGTAAAGACCCAAAGGATTTTAAGTGGCCAGTTCAGCATTGCCGCTGCGTCGTTGAGTGGTCCTTGGGGCCTTCAAGAGAGCAAGTACTTAGTCTCGTTAGATGTTTGATAAATTCTCGCGCCGAGTCTGTAACGGTCGTCCCACTTTTCGAAGATTTCGATACGCCCATTGTCCGATACCGCACAGAGAAACCCACTGGCGAACGGTGGGTTGACGACAGAGAATCGATTCAAAAATATATTCCGCTAACAAGTCAAGAGGCGGTCGCAAATGAGTAGCAAAATTAGAGCGCCTATAGAGATACCGGTTGATTGTGACACGCCAAAATTAAAAACCGTAATTCAGTTTAATGGCGAAAAAATAAAGTTAACAGACAGTGACGACAAGAAAAAATCTCAATCGACTTTACTCGTTGAAATAGGGAGCGAATCAAAATTATTTCATGATAGGAATAATGATGCCTACGCAGAAATATCTACGCTAGATATAAAAACGACACTCCCAATACGGAGTAGAGATTTTCGGGAACACTTGGGCCGCAGGCTTTATTCGCTGACGCAAAAAGGCGCTAATGCAAAGTCAATAACCGATGCAATAAGCACACTTGAGGCGCGGGCCAAAATTGACGGCGAGGAAATGGAGGTGTGCATCCGAACGCACAAAAACGATCAAGGCATTTTTATAGATATGGGCGATACTGATCGTCGCGTTATTCACATTGACAAAAAAGGTTGGAGATACACGTCAAATGCGCCTGTAAAATTCGTAAAAAAACGGGGGATGATCGCGTTTCCGAGTGTAGGTACACTCGGAGGAAACTTAAGTATTCTCAAAAAATATATAAATGTTGACGATGATGACTTCTCTTTGATCATGGGTTGGATCCTATGCGCTATTTCATCAGTAAAACCATATCCGGTACTAATCATGATGGGCGACCAGGGGAGTGGAAAAACTACCGCTTGCCGAGTAATTCGATCTTTAGTCGATCCTAGCAGCGTGAAACTTAGAAGTCAGCCAAAAGATACCCGAGATTTACTCGTATCCGCAGCAAATACTCATGTGATTGCATTGGACAATTTAAGCGGCTTGTCGAATGAAATGTCAGACAATTTATGCAGGCTGAGTACTGGCGGGGGGTTTGATATGAGGTCTTTATATACAGATAACGAGCAAGTTTTAATAGACATTCAAAAGCCGATCATCGTCAACGGTATCACGGATATAGCTTCTCGCCCCGATTTAGCGGAACGGTCTCTAATTGTCACCATGCGGCCAATTAACCCAAGCATAAGGCAAACCGAGGCGCAATTCGAGCGTGATTTTAATAGAGATTTTCCTGCTATTTTAACGGGCTTATTTGATTGCATTTCTTTGGGCCTTAAAAACTTCGATAAAGTTATATTAAAACGCTTGCCACGAATGGCTGACGCTGCAACATGGGTCACTGCCTGTGAAATCGGTATGGGCTGCGAAGGTAATTTCATAAGATCGCATTCTAAAAACCAGGACGAAGCTTCATTGTTAACAGTCGAGGGGTCGCCGGTCGGTTCTGCAATTGTCACGCTCGTGACGTTTGTGACACATGAGTCCTTGTTTTATAAGCCAGCGTTCATGTCAGATGACGATACCGGTACGCAAACCTGGCACGGTTCACCGACGGAATTAATGAAAATGCTGTCTGCTGTTGCAGGAGACGCACAAGCAAGATCGCGGGCTTGGCCAGCGTCACACAAGGGACTAAAAAATGTAATCACCAGGCTGAAACCTAACCTTAAAAAACTGGGAATAAATATTAAATATGAGCGTACGCGATCATCGAGGATATATATTATAGAAACTTCCAGGATTTAAGCGTCACAACCGTCACAACCGTCACGCAATACGCTACAAGCCAGTAATGACGCGGGATTCAGACGTGACACATAAAACGGGCTATCCGTCACGCATGTGTCACGGTGTGACACATACGAATTCTAAGTGTCACCCTTCCAGGCCAGTAACCACGGGGGCTGTGACACATGTGACGGTTGTGACGCTTAAATCCCAAGATTTCTAAAAACCACGAGGACACAAAAATGACAGCACAAATAGCATTACCCGGACGAGTTTTCCCGAGACTGTGACAATATATCTAGTTAAAAATTTCTGGTCGGTAAATCCAAAGTATGAATAATTATCCACTGGTTATCCACACATGATCATACAACCACTGTAAATAAACACATGTGTATCCCAACACTGTCTATCCATCCACCAGCGCCTATCTAAAGCCATATACAACAAGGCTTCTATTAACATCACCCTTTGCTGTGCCTACGTCTAAAATAGCGTTAAAATAGGGGCTATGGATATATTTACATGTACGGCTGTCAAATGGATAACTGTACATAAAAAATATTGAAAATTTTACCAACACGTCCAACAAAAAAATCATGGAAATATCAGAAATTTTATTGAATAAGCAATCCAGGTATTCCGAACTCACACAGGAGTATTCCGACGCACAGGAACGCACCAGCGAACTCGAATCAAACTTGCTAGACGTTAGTGCCAGTTTGTACCAGGCCCATGTTCAGTTCACGATTAGTCCAACGGACGAAGCGCTTAAGGGTTCTCTGGCCGCGCTGACCTCTGAAAAAGAGGCCTTAACCCAATCGGTTGAGCAATCCAGGAAGGCGGAGAAATACATCAAGAGCGCACTTCGTCAGTTGGAGGTTGAAATCAGGGATAGTCAGCACCAAGAACGGGAAACGAGTCGGGGCATGCTTCGGCCTATCGTCGAAAAGGAGTTAGCGGGAGCCACATCCAAGGCCCGAGAGGAATTTGCAAATTACTTGGTTCTGATTGCAGCACAGCATGGTGCTTTAACCAGCAATATCGACACAAATGCAGGCCCAGTGATGGCGATATTCAAACGGTCGGACGAATTGAATGCTGCGATTATTGAGGCAATTCAACGGTTTCGAGACCGGAACGGTGGCTTGCCTGGGATTCAATTATGACGATAGACCATGATATAGATTTGGCTGAAATGGATAGGCAGATCCATGGCCTCACCGAAGTTCTGATGAGCCCGAACAAGTTCAGCGTTCCGATACACGCACGCCAGGGCCTCAATGAGCGACTTATAAGGATGGTTTCAGCACGTAAAAACTATCTTGAGCATGATTATGTCCCTTACGAGGCCAACGAATCACCCGAGACATTTGTTGAACCGCTCCTGATTGACAATTTCAAAACGAAAGATGAGTTACAGACAAAGCTTTCTGAATTGGACACCGAACTGAAGAACCCGGAGAGGCCTTTTCCTGAACAAAAACGTCAGGCGATCCTGGAACAGCGGACAGAGCTGATCGCTAAACACAAGCAGCTTGGTGACGCTGAAAACTTGCAACTGGCTTGAATTTTATAGGTTAAATAGACTACCCACATCATATTGGAAATGATTTAAGTGACTGAAAAAAAACGCGCAAAAGCGATACCTCCCCTTGTCACGCCAACAAATATCCGGAAAGAAATGGTCAGCGTTTACAGGGACATGCGGTTAAAAAAGATAGAATC
>Ga0114934_10000183_pt1 | contig 38191 bp, 34 predicted proteins | sample 4SBtaG_2_FD_99695 | JGI IMG/M metagenome (GOLD analysis project Ga0114934, IMG submission 99695) | Deep subsurface microbial communities from Kolumbo volcano to uncover new lineages of life (NeLLi) - 4SBTROV10_white metaG | ecosystem: Environmental > Aquatic > Marine > Volcanic ...
AAACAACATACGACTTCAGCATCAAAAATCTTATGTGTTTCACTAGGTAGAAAAACTTCAAAATTAATAAAGTTCTCAACATCACCAGTCCCTGCAATATTCTTATATCCTCTATCTTGTAATTCTTTTAAAAATCTGGAATCTCGAAAGTCTAACTCTACAATACGAGTATCTGTTTCAAAATTATTTTCAATGTCTTGTAAAGCTAATCTACGAGGCTCATCCATTTAACTATCCATCTCTTCTACTATATTGTCTGCTACTTCTTCAGGATCGTATCTTTTCCAGAACGGTGAACTCCCTTGGGGAGGGTCTAAATCTCTTTCAGGATCTATTTTACGATAAATATCTCTAAACTCTCTTATTTTATTATCTATCCAATTCTTTGCTCCCTTAGGTAAATCCGTGACATCTATACCATGTTGTTCTTTTAAGAAATGGTATACTGCTATTCTATAGTCTGTAACATATTCAGGGTCATCTTTAGGTGTTATTGATGTACCCCCATGGCTAGTACTTTTTGTACCTAACCATCGCCATCCAGTAGTTGCAAATTGATCCCCATTTTGATTACGTCTTGCTACAGTTCTAATTAAATGGTCATCTGTATATCCGTATTTCTTTTTAGGCATTACAGAGCTCTCCCATAATCGTCATTAAATACTTACTTCTGAATTACTGGATACTTCAACTATAAGTTCCTGCTGTACTAGAGTGTCTAGTCCACTAATATTTTGAGCTATAGTAGCGCCCTCAAGAATTCCCTCATCTTTCATTGCTAGACTTGCTATAGTAGAAGTAGGCAAATTCCCAGACCTTATAGCTACTAAGGCCCAAATCATTACACCCTGAGGACCTGGTAAGTTCATATCAAATCTCATCTCTAAGAATTTCTCACCTTTATCAGTAATTTCATAGTTAGCATATTCTTTAAAAAGTTTAAATCTGTTCATTACAGAGTTCTCCCGTAATCGTCAGCTACTCTGACTATGTCTTCTTCGTCTATTGGGTCGCCCAACTGTACTTCTATAAGTACTAAGTCTTGAGTAGGAGAATGGTTTTCTATTCTATGAGGAAATCCTGCATATACTTTTATAGTGTCTCCCACAGTTATTGTTTCTTGCATTATATCGCCAAATCCATTATCGTGCCATGCTTTACCATACCCTTGAACTACTACCCAAACTTCATCTCTATGGTCGTGATATTGTAAGCTATTTTTACTTTCGGGTTTAACCCTTAGTTGTTTAACTTGATAACCTTCGCCAGTTTCTAAAATATAAAAACTGCCCCATGGTCTTACAACAGTATCTAGTCTTACTTTAACTACCATAATGTATTGTCCTTAGAAGTTAATAGTTGTTGATGTTGGATACCCTGATCTAGCTTTAAAAGATTCTAAATTCCTTGCAACCTGTTTATTGAAATCATCGTCAACAATATCTGCTGCAGCTTCAGCAGCTTTTCTTTCACTATCCAAATTCACAAATTTGTATCTAGATGTGCTATGCTTTTCAGCCATTTTAAGTAGTTCATCTTGCTCTCTTAATTCTAACACTCTTGCTTTAGATGAACGAACGTCCATACCTCCAGATTGTTCAAGAGATTGCATTCTTTCTGAAGGTATTGCTATTTCTATATATCTACCTTCTCCGTCGTGTTTGAGAGACAACCTAGCTTTTCTACCATCTCGTGATCTAGGAGTAGCGGGATCATCTCCTGGATTGATAAAACCTTGACTTGCTCTAGATACATCAATATCTCTTATTACTTCAGTACTTTTTAGTTTCATTACGGCATTTATAGCTCTTCGTCTTCCTGAGTTACTAGATCCGACGAAGTCTATACCATATTTTCTTGCCCTTCCAAAACTATCGAGTTTGTTCCATTCTTTAGGATCTATCATTTCATAAGCCATATAAGCAGCTTCTAAGTGTTCTGAACTTATTCCTAATGTTTTTAATAAAAGTTGACCCTCTTCTCCTGGAACTGTAGGTATTCTACTCAATATACTAGAATCGTCACCTTGATACATACCATGCCGGAATTGTCCATATTGAGGTATTATTGTACCATAAGTTCCTCGTATAACCCCTTCAGATCCTGTAGTTTTGGTAGGTACATAAGATGTTATTTGAACCATAGTATTCCAGTCAGGATATATAGTTTCTCCTGTATCTGGGAAATATACTGCTTTGCCCTGACCTCTTCTACCTGTAAGAACGATTCCTTTATCGCCTCTTCTGAAGTTACCATCAGGATTATTACTAGTAAACATTATATGAGTTTCTGGTTGCAAGGTTCCTAACATTCTGAGTCCCTGACTTTGTACTCCCAGTTTCTTACCTAACTCAGATTGTCCGAATTTGCCGAGTGCAAAATCTCTACCTACGCCTACAGTCTTACCAGCTTGAGGTATTGCGAACTTAGTAACCTCAGTAAGTCCTCTTGCGAAAGGAGTTCCAGCTTCTAAAGCTGTTCCTAATCCTGACATGATCTTTTGTCTTCTAGATTTAGATTTTGGAGCTTCTGAGGGTAAGCTTTGAGGTCCTGAACCTTCTAAGTCATAGATAGAATCTATTACACTTGCACTTGAGACATTTTCTGAATCTTCTTTAGCTGGTTGTTCTTGTTTGAGTAGTTTATCCTGAAATGATCTTTTGTCTTCTAGATTAAAGAGTTTAGCTGCTGTTTTTCCTAAACGTTCTTCCATATTAGCACCAGGGGAAGAATAAGCGAAGTTCTCATATGATTTTGACGGATCTACACTGAAGTATCCTTCTGATAAATATTCGTAAAATTTATCATCTCCAAATCTTTTCATTAATTCTTGCTGACGTCTGGGACGCCTAAAATATATAAGCTCTTCGTCTCTTTCTTCTATACTTTTTCTATCAGTTAGAGCACCTTGTCGTATATTTGTATATCTTTTTTCCCACTCAGTTATTAAATATTCTAAACCGGCGGGCGTTAAATACATTAGAGCAGATTCATCAGATTTAAGACTTGCTCGTGAACGCCAATGTCCAGCTGGTTTAGAATAATCATCCCAGACTTCTTTGCCCATTTGACTTCTTAAACTTTTGATACCAGAGTCTGTAGGAGGAGCTGCATTTTCTCTTACTACATTTATTTGAGTTCTATCAGGTATTGGAATCCAGTGACACCATTCATCTATCGCGGCTTCTGAATAACTCTTAACTGCATACGTTTCATCTATCATGGATTTTATAAAACATATAGCGTATTTAGTTTCTCGGGTAGGATTACGCATTAAAAGCCCTGAACCCGCTGCTTCGTTTATTGTTCCAACATCATCGTCGTCCCAAGAATGTCCAGATGCTATTGTTACAAGATCTCCCGCAGATGCTCTGTGAACTTGCATTATCTTCATCAAAGGCATGTTTCTACCCTTTTAAATCTAGATTTACTATTCTATTATCAGGCATTTTAGTCTGATGCTCATAGTATTTTGTGATTTGCGCTATCTTCTATATCTGGTTACACTAATTACGTTTCCGCTGCTTTTAACCTTCTTTGCTGCGTCGTGAGGATTTTTAGCAGTAGTCAAAAAAGTTTTTGCCTTACCATCTTTTTTGAAACGTACTCTATATAATTGCCTTTTAGAACTCATTTGTTATTATCCCCAACCATGAGAATGTTGTATCGTTGAAGTGATCCAAGCTATCAGTATTACTAAACCAAATGTTCCAGCTTGTATTCCAACGTATACAGGTTTATTATGTCTATATCTACTTGCAATAAACCCACCTATAATTGCTACAGATATTATATTGAAAAAGAATAGTGCATTTTTGTTTGAAAGAATCATAGGTCTTACTGGGCTGATTATTTCAACGCCAGTAGTTAATCTAACTGATAAATATGCAAACAATATCCATACTGGAATTAGCGCTATAGAAACTCCTTGAGTTACTTTAGTTAACATGTCCAGACTCCTTCTTTAAGATCACAATTAAGTCTGCTGGTATGGGGATTACCTAACCATCTCATAAAATCAGAATATTCAACATCTTCTTTGGTAACCTTTTTTAGACTTAAAGCAAGAGTCTCAGCGTTTACTAAAGAATACTCATATAGCTTACCTTCAGATTCGGCTTTGGCTAATTCTGGAGGTGTTTGATTTTCGTATACCCACTCTTTCTCGCCTGTTTCGGGATTAGACTTTCTTGTAGAGTATTGTGCTAGTAGATCCCACCCTAGAGATTTTATATTGGTGCCATTATCTAAATTGTATAGCATAACCCACATAGGAGTCATAAAACCTTTATGATTTAATATTACTGCATCTGAAGGAAGTTCATCTAGACTTTGCATAAACTGTTCAGCTGTCTTATCTTTATCTAGAGTCATTCCAAAATCATACCAACTATAGTTTAATATTATTAATACTATCGCTCCTGCTATACTAACATTTCTAATAAAGTTCCACTGATAGCTACACGCTAATACAATACCAAAAGCTATACCAGCTAAAGCATAAGTATACGCCCATGGGCTTAATATTGTAAGATAGTAGAATAGAGGAAGTATGAACAATAGTGGAAGTACAAAGTTTTCTTTCCAAACCTTTTTAATAGCTAATGCTGTTAGTATTAGAGCTACTCCCAACCCTCCTACTAGTAGTCTTGAAAATTCCCAAAGTCTTTCAAATAGATTATCTGGAGGTACAATTGCTATTCCAAGTATTAAACCTTTTTGACCGAAGAAATAGTCAAAGTAATGCATTGGGCTATTACCGTCAATCAATAGGTATGGGGGTCTATTAGCTAGAGGGATATAGAGAAGTAATGGAAGAGATATAAATGACCAAAGGAAAGGTTTTAAAGTATTATGACGATATACATCATTAGCTAGGTATGCGAGAATACAAAAAGCTGCTTGATGATTTACCATAATGCCAAAGCTTGCTACTGTGTAGGCTATAGAACGTTTATCTTTGTTATAAAAGTAATAAGATCCTAACATGAAAAGTATCATCATAGAGTACTGTTCAAGAATTGTTGATTGACTAACTACTAAACCTGAACACATCCAAAGTAGAGGAGCTAATATAGATCTGGTTAATAAATAAAGTACTAGTGCTACGGCTCCTGAAACTACTGCATTCAAAAGGGTTAGAGAAGCTACTTCTGTCCAAAAAGGAGTTAACTGTAACCACCCTGCATTTATAAGAGTGAATAGAGGATAACCAGGACTAGGGTGTCCTAATCTTAAGTATTTTGCTGCAATGATAAATAGTGCTGAGTCTGAATTGGCATTATAGAATGTTGGAAATGTTGCAGACAGAGAAATAAAATAAGTCGATGCTATAGCAAAAACTATTATCGGAATCGTCCACGGTCTTTGTAAAATAGTATTCAAAATCTACCTCTTATTATTATTTTATCTAGAGAGGATTAAATTAAAACCCTCTCTAGATAATTTAGCTATTCGTTATATAAGCCTAGCATTCCACCACCTTGTTCACCCAAAGTATCTGGAGCATCGGGATCGTCTGGGAACCTCTTGGTTTGTTGTACTCTGCGCCTTACTATCTGAGTACCTTGAGGACCTTGATGTATATCTCTAACACTTCTCTCTATTGTATCTCCATGACGTTCTTTCATGTAACCTTCGGCTACTTCAGGATATACTGCTTCTAGTCTTTGTATGTGATCAGCATCTGTAGCTTTACGTTTTACGATAGCATTAACTGATGGATTTTGTTTAAACTCTAGATTTATATATTCAGGAGTCCAGAAGGTACCTTGTAAGTACTTTTTAACTTCTTGTCTAGACATAACATCGTCAAAAATATCCCATCTAGAATATTCATCTTCTGGATCTTCTAGAGCAGATATGAAAAATGAATAAGCTGCAATATCCATTAAAGCGTCTCTGAACTTTGCATGTCTAGGATCTCCTAATGCTGCTATCCAAGGAGTAGGTGTTCTATGTCCTCCAGTACTTGATCTCGTTACTTTTACCTTTCTACCACCAGCCCTTCCTTGGCCTGGATATCTATAACCAACTTCTTCAGGTTTTACGTATTGTCCCCAGTCATGTGGCATGATATACTCCTATTATTATTATAGTTATACTTATAATTCCTGCCGAAAATAACTTTACTTTTGTTCTCCATAAAATATTGTTTCTGGACTGTACTTTAAAATCTTTAGATCTTTTCCTCCAATTACAGTTTGCACATAGTAGTTGATATCTATGGGTACTATTTTCTACTTTCTTATATAGCTGACTCCTAGATAAATTTCTTTCCTTATTACCGTCTGAATACTTATGATCTATTTGCAATACTCTTTTATCAGATTCGCTACAATGAACACATCTATTTCCTAGCATTTGATATATGAAAAGCTTTCTATCTTGCATATACCTTTTACTTTTTCTTCCCTGCATAGGAGATTTTATTGTAGAGTTTCTTCTATGTCCCACTCTTCATATCCTTGATTCGACATGTTAAATACCTCCGCTATATGGGTCATATTCCTGTCTTAGAAACTCTTCATATCCTTGGGTATAATCTGATTCACTGAAATGTTCAGCAATAGTCTTACTTACTGCTTCTTTCCATTGATCATAACTTTCATATTCAGGACCCCCTTCTAAAGCTACGTCTTCCCATGCTTTGAATCTTGCGTAATCATACTTATTTGAAAGGTTTAAAGATTCTAATGTTCTTTGTTTATCAGCTGTCTCAAATTTATCAGTCATTTTAAATCGAGGTGACTCAAGTGTATAATTTGTTAGAAGATCTTTTTCTATTTGCTTTCTAGTAGCTATAAGATCACTACGCCATGAACTCCCTATAGCTCTTTTAAGTTTGTTACATATTCTTTGCATTTCAGGATGATCTCTTCGATCTTGACGAACATCGTCATAAAACTCAGGTCGTTCTACATTCTTCTTTTTATTAGCATGAGGCCCTGCTGACCAATGTATAATAGGTACTTTATCATTGGATAAATCACATACTAGAAATGCTAGATGTAGTAAAGGTAACTTTTTAACTTCACCTTCGTAAAGAATGTCTACCCATAAACTCTGATCGTCTTCATGTCTATCATAGTACTCTTGAACGAAGTCCATCTCTGTACGCCTTAAAGGTTTAAACAGTTGACTTCCAAATCCTGGTGGTAATGTCATATTAAATACTATACCCCCTATCTTCCCATCTATCTTTCAACTCTTTATAGTAAGAATCATCTTCATATTTTTCATGACCGGGATAGTACTTATGTAAAACATCTGAAATTTCTACTTGCCCTAATATTCCTTCATGATCTGGAAGCCACCTTTCATGTTCGGGATCTTGGATTTCAAAAAATTCTTTTTCTCTTCGACCGACTTCATGCCAATAGTCATGTTCGGTTGTAAAAGGTTCTATCTTACCCTTTACAATGTCATCCCAAATTGAATATCTAGCAAAACTATCTGGTCCCATAGTATCCGCACCCTCTAGTGCTGCTGATTTTGCTTTAAAGTCTCGAATATTTCTCCCAGGAGACTCTTGAGTATGTAACGATAGTAAATCTTGTATTATACGTTTTTCAGCTGATTTAATATCTTGAGGCCAAGAACGTCCTAATTTGCCTTTTAGCTTATTACATATTTTTCGCATATTAGATCTATTAATTCTTCCCGAAGTCCATTGATCTTTTGTAAAACCTCCACGTTCACTAGGAAGTGATCCATATTGCTTTGGTCCGAAGTCAGATGAACGTCCTTCATCGCTCCATCTGTGTGTGTATCCAGAAACTTGAGGTACTTTATCGTCTATTAACACACATACTAAAAATGTTAAATGTATTAAAGGAAGTTTTCTAGGATCCGAATCATATAATACTTCAAACCATTCCCATTGACCACACTCTCCCCAGTCATAGTCTTGGCAAGCTTTCCAAAAATCGTCAATAACTCGATATTCTCTCTCAGAGAGATGTCTAAATAAAGGACTTGTATATCCAGCGGGTAATGTCATTATGCTATTCCTTCTTGTTCTTGCCAATATTTAAATTCTTCGTAGTCAAATTCTGCATCGGCATGAGGGTCTACTGGTCCACCGGGTCTTTTTTTAAGTCTTTCTTCTCTAGACGGGAAAGGTTCCCTAAGCTTCTTTTCTACAGTCATATTACAAGATTCTATATCTTCAGGCCATCTTTTACCTAACTTATCTTTAAGTCTTGCTAACATTTTCTGCAGCTGACCTTTAAACAGTCTCGAATGCGAAAGTTGTTCCCAAGAGCTTAGTGGAACATCTGGATCTCCAAACTGTGCTACAGGAGGTAATCCAACATCCTGGTGCATTATTGGAAGTCTTTTCTCTTTATCATAATCATACTCTCTTAGAATTACAGGTTGTCCATATCCTCTGCCTCTAGGCATTATTTCATCAATAAAATATGCTAAAGCCAGAGGGCTTAATGATCTAACTTGCCCATCATACTTTTCAATAAACCATTCAGGTAACATTCCTTCATCTTCTAGTTTGGGTATTGCTTCTTCCAGTAACCTATATTCGTGACCTCTAAGTACTGTAAAAAATCCACTCTTTTTTCCTGCTACTGTCATAATTTTTTCCTCGCAGTTAGTATGAAAGCATAATGATATTGAGGTATTCCATCTTCATAACTTTGGAGACCGTTATCTTCTATCTTAATCTTAACATTTTCCATATCGTGATTTTTAAGAAGTTGTATTAAAGCTAGATAGTAAGGATCCCTTCTTACTTCTCTGGGGCTAGAAGCGGGCATTTCATTATCCCAAACATGTCTAGTAGTTCCCCCAGGCTTCAATACTCTAAAACTTTCTGTAAGAGCTTGCCAATGTTCTTCAAGATCAAAATCTTCATCCTTTTCATATTGTCTTCCGTAAGTATATGGAAGTGCCATTATACCTTGTGGAAACATTGAAGTAGTTCTATCTAAAGAACCTGTTGCAAAAGGTAGATTATATCCATCCCCTCTTACAACATCTATACGTTCTTCACTCTTAGATTGTGGTTCTCCTTCGATATCTAAATCTATACCTATGGTAGTACCTCTAACGGGATCACCTTCGGTAAAGCCTCCGAAACCTATATCTAGATTAAGTTTTTTATCTTTAGGCATATTATATTCCTTTATGCTTTGAAGGTCCAGAATTTGTTGAATGAGAAGTTCCAAAATAGAACTACAACGATTGCAAAGGCTTCTGAGATGATATAATGAAATCCGTATACTTCTGTTAGACCTATTAATATACTAAAGTTTATTGCTATACCAGTTGTTCCGACTATACAGTATTTGAAAAACTGTTTAGGACTCATAATGTTTATATACATTAGAACTAACTGTTTTAAATACTCAATAACCTGTTTGGAGGTAAACTTTGAATCTCCGAAATGTCTTGATGCAAAAATGTAAGGTACCTCCTCTTTAGATCTCTTACGAAGTTTATTATAAATGTCTAAACCTATTTTAAATCCAATTGGATTCAACTTAGGAACTTCTAGGAGAGATTTATAAGTCCCGAATAAGCCTGAACTTGAATCATTTATTCCACATAAAGGTCTTCCCATTAAACTCGCTACTTTACTAACGAATTTTCTCCAAGCAGTCCAACCTTTAGTTCCTCCACCCTTAATATATCTTGAGCCAACGACTAAGTCATGTGATCTCATAGACTTGACTAAGGATGGGAGGACAGAAGGAGGATGCTGATGATCGGCGTCCATTACCACAAACCCATCTGTCTCACATTCCTCTATACCCCTAATCACTGCACTCGAGAGACCCCGCTCACTCTTTCTGGTTACGATCCTCGCACCATCAAGCCCTTCTGTACCGTCCCCGCTATTATCATCTACAACGATTATGTCGTGTAGATCGCCATTTAAAGTATCTCTAATCTCAGGTATTAGAGTCTTTAAGTTTTCGTATTCTTTATATGCAGGTATTATTACTGTAATCATTAATCAAAGCTCCCTACAGATTCTTTATCTCCCGCAAATAAGTTAATCCCACCCAACTTCCAAGTATCGTCTCGTATTATTGAGTTACTAAAGAATTTCTCTTGGTTACACTTTTTACATGTACCTAAACTCTTAGCTGATACAGCCACTTCAATCATCCAATGATGAACACAACTCTCTTCCACACTCTGCTCAACTTCTTTGACCTTCTTAATCAATATAACTCCTTATCTCTTGAAAATACCTTGGAATAGATTCGCCATTACAATTAATATGGTATATACAAAACCTGCAGATACTGGATATAAGAATATATATTTGAAATAAGCGTAATTTCCTTCTAGAAATGCAAAGTCCCAAGCTACTAATTTTACGGCTGTCTTAGCTATGTTCAGAGGCAATGTTACTGCTGTTCCTATTGCTCCGGCAGCTGACATACTTTCAGCTAAATTAAATCCAATAACTTGATTGACTACTGTAGATCCTCTATTAAAAACTTTAGCTCCTTTTCTTGGAGGAACTTTAGTAAGATCGGGACCTCTGTGATCTTCAGCATCGGTAGAACTTCCTTGACTATCTTCCACACCTCTGTCTAGACCCGTTAGACAAGGACATGCCTTACCCAATAAAGTTCCTGTCTTTTGTATTCCGGAATATCTAAATTCTTCCTTTGCTATACTTAGTCTATCTCCTCCAGTTAAAAATCCACTACTACTAACAACGTATGCAGTAGTATCTGCCTTCAGAAGCGGTTGAGTTAGAGTAGTAGTTGCTACCCCAGAACCTCCTTCCATAATAAAACCTATCATACTTCCTGCTATAAATGTAAATACGAAAAATGCCATTAACTTATTCATTTATTATACACTAGACCTTCGTGCAAATACGAAGATTCCTCCTGTTAATCCAAATGTTAGAACCATCCACCATGGAAGTATACCTCCGAAAGACAATGTAAATGAAGCTAATAGTATCATTATAGTTATATAAGACGCTGCTACTGATTGGAAGGACATGTATGCAATGACTCCTCCCATTATCGTCAATACTAAAGCTAGTGTCAATATTACCGTTCCACTAGGCATTCCTACACTTGTTTCAATGTAGTTCCAGAAAGGTTCTCCAGGTATTCCAGTATTACCTGTTGTAGACGTTTCCATAATATCTGACATTACAGAATCAGAAGTTTCGGCAGCTATTTCAGGTATTGTAGGTTGAGTACCTAAATCAAGCAATGTAGATGTAGATGTTACAGTAAGACCTGAAGACGAAGATATTGTAGTATCATCTGAAGGTAGACTCATTAGAGTAGTAGATTCATCATCAGAGGCTCCAGGTGATGATCTAGTAGCATCTATCATTTGAGCCTGTATCGTACCTCCAACTTGATATTTCAAATTGTTTGTAGATGCAGTAATATTTCCCAAACTACTTGCTTTAGGATATGTTCCATTCAAAAGATATAAATCTTTTATGTGCGTAAAAGGTTTATTAGGTGCCGAAGATGTAAAGAAGTTCCAGTCATTAGAATTATCAGTTAATAATCTAGCTACAGATGTAGAGTATAAAAGGTTTCCAAAAGATTCTATTCCTAAAAATGCAATTGGACCTTTCTGCCAAGCAGTTATTGGATAAGTACCATACGTTGAAGAGGCTCCACTTTCCTCATCTATACCTACTCCTGAAGGGTCAGCTGTTACTGTTATATCGGGAGCAGTACCTCCAGTAGATACACTAGTATATTGTAGCTTTAAAATAGGAACGTTTGGAGAATTGCATAAGTTGTAATCGCTATCGCTAGTTATTGCAGTAGGACTAGCTGTATGACAATCTCCAGGGAAAGTTCCTGAACCTCCAACTTCAATATCTACAGTTTCAACAACTGTAGGTGCAGAATTAGCTATATCCTCCTCGTGTCTTAGCATTAATTGAGTTATACCAGTATTACTTATAGGTCCAAAGCCTGATAGATTTATATCATTATATGATCCTACAGATACTGAAGATGCCGTTAGAGATCCTAAAGATCCTCCAACATATTTAAGATAGTCATTATCTGAGCTAACTAAAGGTTCAGACCCATTTACTCCATCTTGTATTAATAATTGCCAATCAGTTCCTACATTTACGGAGTCTATGTATAAACTAAGTACAGCATTTGTAATAACAGCGTCATCTGGAAGATAACTAGTATCGAAGTTTGCCATATATCTATATGTACGATAGTCATCATCACTGACACCAGTATATTCATAAGCAGTCATATAAGGGCTACTATCTTGTCCTACAAATAGAGTATCATCGTTAGGGTGGAAAGCTACCATATTAGAATTACTTGTTAAAGAGGTACCTGGATCTGCTAATTTGGTACCAAAAACTCCTGCTGCAGCAGCATCTGTGGTAAAATTATAAATACTTAAGTATGGAGATGTTTCATGAGACACTGCTAAATTAGTTATTCCAGTAGTATTTTCATGTAGCCAGGCTACTCCTGTTGCAACACCTGTAGGTAAGGTAGCCGGATTAGAAGATTTATTTCCTATTACTCCTCCATTAAATTCATAAACCTCAACATAAGGAGAAGTGTCTGTAGCTATAGCTATTTGTGTGCCATCTGCACTGAATTGAACACTACTAATCGCACCAGAAGGGAGTACTCCAGGGTCTGATAGCTTAGATCCAAAGGATGGTGTACCAGAACCTCCATTAGTTACGTTCCAAACATGTAAGTAAGGCGATACAGAACAACCGACAGCTACGTAAGTTGAGTTATCGTTAAAGTCAATTGAATTACAAGTTCCACTACCAGGATTAGAAGCAGGTGTTGCAACTATGCCAGTCCAGAAACTACCTATAGCAACAGAGTGATCTACATTATACATATAGACTCTGTCACCTCCACCAGCTGCAACAGCTATTGCATTATCATTAGTACTGAAGTCGATATCATTAATATCTTGAACTATAGCAGTACCGGGATTTGACTTAGCTCCTATAGTTCCAGTAGTAAATTCGTAAGCCCACAGAGTATTGGCATTACTAGCAGTTGAAACTACTAACCTGGTTTTATCCATTGAGAAGATTGCATCTTTTCCAGCAGCAGCAGGTATATCAGCAGGAGGACTAGAGCCTGCTCCCCATTCTTTCTCTACTTCATCAAAAGCATGAACTGTAAAGTACGGTAGATCATCATGTGCAAAGGCTGCATACTCAGATCCACCTGGAGTGAAACTTCCACCATTTACAGGACTAGACCATGCTTGATATAATGTTAAAGCCGCGGATTTAGTATCATTTAAACCAGTTCCATTAGTAGCCTTGACATCCCAAGTACCTACTACAGCTCCTGTTACAGGACAACTAACTACTACAGAGGTTCCTCCTGTTCCAGAGACTGAAGTACATACTATGTCAGACTGTCCTCCTTTAATTAACCTAACATCTTCAGATCCTGTAAAGGAATGTTCTGGTAAACCTGCACCACTTAAAGTCATATTAAAACTAGCAGTATTACTAGCCAATGTAGGTGTAAATGATGCAAATTGGAAAGGTATTTCTGCTACTTTAATTCCTAAAGGTACTACTAAATCAGTACTACCAGAATGAGCAGAAGCAGGTATAGTTACTGTAATAGTTTCAGTAGCCGCAGAAGGAGCATACCCAGTATGTGCTCCAAAAGTAATTGTTATAGTATCATCATCAGTCCTAACAACTTCAGTAACTGCCATATTACCTTTTACAGCAGTATTCCAGTCAGTAGCTGTACCTAAATTACCTACTAATCCATTTATTATATTTTGTCTCTGAGCATCAAAGGTTCCTCCAGATGCAACAAATTTAGTACCTGCAAGATTTACTATTAGAGTTTTCCCAGCAGAATGGAAGGCATCAGCAGTACCAAAAGTACCCGTATTATTTCCATGGGTTATCATAAGTCTTGGAGCTGTACTACCTTCATTACTTACCCATTCTACACTAGATGTATTATTTCGGTTAAAGTTATCAGGTTGCCAGTCTTCAGCATCATGTCTGTCCATAACCATAAAAGAAGATGCTCCGTTATGGTTATCCATTAAGTAAGCTCTACCTATACTATTTAAAACAAACTCGTTATATGTAGTACCATCTAAAAATAGTTCCTGATTTGTTCTATCACTAGTCATTTTTATTGGATACCATCTTAACCAGTCTTGAGCCCCAGGATTAGCTACATTCCCGGGAAATGCCCTAACCATTGAAGTAAAGCTATAGCTCCCTTCTAGATTTGTATTATTAGCCGCTAAACCTATAGAAGCACTATGTACTCCAGTATCTCCACAACCTGTCTGGTAAGTAACTTCTAATCTAGGTCTCTGACTTCCTCCTGCTTCATTCATATATACAGTTATATATTCATTTTTATCCGCCTGCCATTCACTACTGTTAACTGGAGGATAAGACCAAGCATCAGCAGCCATTCTTAATCCTAATTCAGTAATACCGTCAGGCTTAATATAAGCTAAACCATCATTATTCATTACCATCCAGTTCACTGTAGTATCATCAGCTACTACAAAGTTTAAGTCCATTGGATGTGCAAAAGGCATATTACCAAAGTTTCCGTAATCTGCGTTTTCAACGTTCCAAGCATTATTATTCTCTGCCCAGGTTTCAACTAACATTACATCAGTGTTGAAGTGTTGACCTTTAACATCTGCAACATATCCAAGTCTAGCATATGTAGGTATAGCATCTGAAGGTAAAGAAGATGTATCAAACCTGATAACTAACCTTTCTATATTGCTAAAGGCAGTTGAACCATTAGTTCCCCAATTTAAAGTAGTATTAAAGCTAACTAAACCTGTACTTCCATTAGGATTAGATCCGTTACCACTTCCGGACATTATAGCATCCCATCTGCTATTGTTTAATATATGTTCAGTTTCTCCATCCTTACTAGGATAAAATGTAGTAGTATTAGTAGAACATCCTCCTGTATAGTAATCGGGTAAAGCACTTGTATCAAATGATATGATAGCCCTTTCTATAACATCATAACATTTATTAGCTCCCATCCTAGCATAATAACTACTAAAATTACAAAAGTCATTAGTTTCGCCTATTATTATCTTAGTAGCAAAGGAACTTATACTGTTATTAGCTGTACCTTGACTAGCTTGAATACCTGCAGAAGCACAACTGTAATCTGTTCCATTTGTATTACAGTATAGATGGTAATCTCTTATTCTAAAATATTCCCAGGCATCATTAGAAGGTGGCATATCTGCTGTTATATAGCCATCTTCATAACTAGAATTGGTATATACTGTAGTAGTAGTAGTTTGACTAACAGTGGATGTAGAATCCATCATTGCACAAGGCCTGGTATAGTTAATACGCATCTTAGGCCTTAAATCATTACCTCTAAATTCATTTCCAGGATGTGACATATGGTTTTTAGTTGTAAAAGTAACAGTTAACCAGTTATCTCCTCCTGGAGCAGGTAATCCACCACCTATTGCATCTTGACCTATTCCTATATCATGTCCAAATCTAATACCAAAAGGAGTAAATCCAGTTTTATCTATGTGATCTATTCCTGCAGAGTTTAAATTCCATACCATAGGATGTCCAGGATGTAGATAATCAGCATTATCTGCCTGACTCCAAGGATAAGATGAATTAACATCTAAACCGTTCATAATTGCAAAGAAATTCTGGTCAAAGGCCATAGGAGCATTCCCAAAAGTCTCATCTGACTTGGCATCAGGATCACCTACTTTACCAAAATCATTATGGTGTGAAGTCCAGTTAGTTTCATCATTCCAGTTACCTATCTTAACTAGACGTATATGTTCTGAATTTAGTGCTCCTGAATTAACCCAAGTGTCTCTAGCTCCTGTAGGCCATAAAATCATATTAGCATCAGTAATTATTGCATCATCTGGCAATGCAGAAGTATCCCAAACTATATAACCCCTACTCATTATAGCCCAACAGGCACCACTGTTACAGTGTGTAAATAAACGTATTGCCATATCCCATTGAGTATGAGTTACACCGTATGCACCACTATATCCTCCATTAGAGCCTACAGGGGCTCCTCTCTTATTTCTAAAATTAGCAACACCAGACCCAAAACCATCATTTTGAACTACCTGACCATCTTCTTTAGGTTCCTCAATTAGTAATGAAGATGTAGGACAAGTATAAACAGAAGCATATTCATAAGTTATAACTAATCTAGGTGCATTCCCATTCGAATGTTCAGCACTAGAAAACATATTAAAGGAAACACCACTATAATTTAATTCTTTTGGATATATAGAAGCAAATAACCAACCATAGTTAGGATAATCTCCAGATATAAACTTATTCACATCCTGAGTCAGTCTACTCCCAGCAAGAGTATGCCAACAGTTACAGGCAGAATAGCTAGTTCCCGTATTAGTATTGTAACCCTGGGCACTACCTGTAGCACTTAAATTAGTATCAATTGCACTACCACACCACATTCCAGCACATGGCCAACTAGTGCCTGCTCCTGTAGCAGTCCAGGTAACGCCACTTTCAGTCCAGTCTGATTTAATTCTCATTACATCTATTTTAGTTTCACCCATCTGAGCAGCATCATCTGCATTATGCTCATATAGTTGAATCTCAGCATGAGTAACAACAGCATCACTAGGAATTAGATTTAAATTTCCCCACTTAATTAACATCCTGACTGCACTTGAGCCATTTCCTGAAGTTGATCCTACAGATATTCCTGTTTCACTTCCTCCTGTACCACCCTGACTATTTATTACACTATCTTCAATATAATTAGAATCATTAAGGGTAGTTGTAGGATCTATACTATAAGGAAAAGCATCTGGAGGTAATACACTATCATCAAAAGAAAATCCTATTCTATAGTTATCTAAAACTTCCCAACTTCCAGCATCATACTTATGATTATTAGCACCTATTATGAAAGGTCTCGGTATTATTACTGAAGGCTCAAGGTCAGGTCCATCATCTATATCATTATAGTAGTAAAAGTACATACCTTGTTGGTCTTCTGGAATTTCAACTTCAATGTCTCCAGTGACAGCATTACCACCTGAATCTATTCTTAAAGGTTGAACACCATCACCTATAGGCATGAATACGAATTCATAACTCTGAAGACCTCTAGCTTCTAAAGGCTCACTAGTTAATTTTAATCCGTTACCAGTTAGAACATAAGTCCAAGTAATCCCATCATGGGTATAAGAAGCATTAGCTCCATCATAAGTTAAAGGACTAGGAGTATACCATCTACCGCCAAACTCAGTATCAATAGCTTTTACAGCTATATGATTTTCCTTACCCATTCCATAAAAGTTTGGATGTGTACCCATAACATAGGTACCTTCTCCAGCTTCTACCCAATCTAAACTGCTAGGTTGCCAGTCCCCTTTGGTATCTTGGTAATGAGTATTTTCCTGTAAAACTACTTTCTTTTCAGTTTCTCCTAGAATATAAGTCTTACTGTTCTGAGTTCTTTCATCTACTAATTCTACATAATTTAGCGTAGGGTCTAAACTTCCATTAAATAACTCTGCTTTACCTTCATCGTTAAGTTTATAGGCAGTATCTTTCAGAGAAGAAAAGTGGTCTCTTAAGATATCAGCTCCCTCAACTTCCTTAGAAGTATGGGATGTAGGCTCCAAAACAGTTCTGCCTCTATCTTCATTCCAACCTGTACCTAATCTTTGGAGATGGATAGTAGATATTACATCTAATATATCTTCACTACTTAATTTAAAGTCTCCATACATCCAATCTGCTGAGGCTCTATACTTATAGTCTAAAAAGATTCCATCATTAGTGTGAGCCCTATCGTCTCCTTTAAAATTACTAGAATCAATAGACCTTTCCTCAGGTTCTCCAAATAGTTCATATATGTCTACTTCATTCATACCGATACTAATTTTACTAGTATCTATTCTACTGAACTGTCCATTCCAAGCTACAACATTCCAAAACCAGTTATCGTATTGGTCTTGCTGATGTTCGAATCTTATAGTATCATAAGGTACAAATTGAATAGGAACTTGTTCTATATCTAGAGTTGAAGTTATGGTAGTCTTCTCTTTAGGTAAATCTACCCACATAAAAGGAGCAACTGATCCATCTTCTAATAAGGCCTCACCAGTATCATTTAAAACTTTTTCCTTAACGAAGGCTTCATTACCTCCAAAGCTATATAGATTATAGTGCCAGTGAGTTTTATCTTCATTAAAGTGCTGAGCTTCAACTACTAGATGTCCATGATTAGATCTAACATCTACTATCTTAAAGTAAGACTCAGGAATAGTTATTTCATCAGTTTCAGCACCAAATACACTTGTAGGAACTGAAATAAGACTTACTGCTACTAATAGAGTTACTATTAAGGCAGTAAAAGTTAGTTTCCATGATTTATCAATTCTGTTAACTAGGGTCATTTATCTTTGCTCCAATTGCTGGTGTAGTATCTATTGTTTTGTCGTAAGCTTGACCTATTTTATGATTAGTTACTTCAGAAGAAATATTAGATATTGAATCTGAACTATCTTCTTGTCTAGATGTTATATAGTTACTAGAAGCGTTGTAAAACGTTTTAGAATAGGACTCTTCTGAAGTACCACTATAATATGAAAGTCCATCTTCTTCATTGTGAGTCCACTCACCGTATAAAATTGATGATGGCGCACTAAGTGTTAGAACGTTATTAGATGTAGCCGAACTATAACTTAAAGTAGCAGTACCTGTTTTATTAAAAATGTTTCCAGTCTCGTTTGTATCAAATCTTAAACCTGATCTAGTTATAAAACCCCAATTATTACCAAATTCTATATCACTGTCATCTAAGGTTACCAAACCTTCAAATCCTGGAAAGTAGAAATATGATGTTTGAAAATCTGTTCCTCCGACAAATAAGTCTTGATTTATTAATTCGAAAGTATCTATAGAAGGTATATAATAAAATAAGTTACCTGTTTCGTACCAAACTCTAGTTGCTAAGGGAGCTGTAGTAATACCTGACGCAGCTACATTAGCTCTAACCCAAAATCCTGACTTAGAAGTATGTAAAGTCTGTTTAGTCCAGTCCGAAGGAATATCCCAAGATATTGTGTTTAGACCTGTTATAGTAAAATTAGAAGTTCCATCGACTACTGAAGGAAGTGCAGCCCATGTAGCTCCGTTATAGTATTCCCAAGTAACTACATAACTAGATGCTACTGCTGAAGTATTTATTAACATCTTTAAAAACTTAGAAGCATGGTCTAAAGAAAACTCGTAAACTTCAGCGTTTAAAGCTGGTAATGTAATATCATTTATTGTTGAATCTGTTGCTTCAGTTGTTTCTTCAACAGCTGCATTATTAAAAGCATACTTGATATCTAAATCTAGACTACCTGGCATCATTGGAACATCCAAACCAGATACTTGTAGAGCCATATTTAAACCCGTAGAATTAATTTTTCCCTGATCAAATAAAGCAGCGCTTGATACTTCAGAACTCTCTACTACTTTAGTAACTAATACAGTATTTGTAGAGTTTGCTAATATTGGAACTATATGAGTAGTTCCAGAAACATCTGCCCCATATACTGTAGTAGACATTAGCATAGTTACTAAAGTTAGTACAAAGGTTATTATTAATGTTCCTTTCCTTTTCATTAGATTTGGTATTCTCCTATAGACAGTTTCTCTCTAATATTAGGTACCTTACTTTCAAAGTTATCCAGAGATACCTCAAGAACACTGTTATACATATTATCTGAGAACCTATTAATTTCATCAATATAAGGGGTCATTGGTTCTTCAAATACTTCGAAAAAACTTTCAGAAATACCTTCGTAATTAGAATTTAGAACCTCAGGTTTTTTCTCTCGGTTGAAGCTATCTATATTATTAATGTGCTGATATGCCGCTAGCCAGTGTTTCATAGATGGCGTCAGTTTCTTTCCTCTCGACTGCATTATGAAGTACTTCCTTTATAAAAGAATATATACCCTAAAGCAAGAGCACCTGTCAAAGCTAAAATAGCTGTAAGTCCAAAACTTACCATTCCTGTATAAGTTCCCACACCTAAAACAACTATAGCGCTTAACATTCCTATTTCTGATCTTCCCGTTGCTGCTATTGCTGCAAAAGCTACAGCAGCACACACTCCAATAATAATCATTGTACTTACTATAATTACAGGAATTCCAGCCCATGTAGCTAATACTGTTAGAGCTGACCCTGAAGCAGGATCCTGATCTAAGTCAGATCCTGAAAAATAATTCGTCATTGAAGAAGTATCTACGTTATAGGTTTCTTCGACATATGAAATATTTGTAGTACCTGATTCAAATGATCCTGGAAGTATCTCTCTAATATTGGGAATAGTATTTGTAATATATTCTTCACCTAACGCTGTAAATCTTCTAGAGGAGTCTGCGTGAGTATTAATTAAATCTATTTCAGAACCTCCAACTATAGACCATGCAATTTGTAATTGAGCAGATCTAGTTACCAATTTAGATTCTAAACTTTCTTTAGTAGTTAGAGTTGATATACTAGAACTACATTCAATAGTTCCTGCAGGACCTCCGTAAGCTGTAGGATTTGGAAGATTACATACGTTTACAGTTCCTGAGAGAATCGTTGGGGCTTCTTCGAAATACACAGCCCACATACCTTCTCCATAACCGTACTCAGGATTTACTTTTCCATATATTTCAGCAGTGCCACCGCTTAAAGGAATTTTTAGACCTCCAATTACTCTATAAAGAGAACCAGAAAATACTTCAGAGGCTGGAATAATATCTCCATTATTATCTGTCGGAAGTGTATTATATTGTATATTGTAGTCTGTAAAATATAAAACATCTCCAGTCACAAGTACATCAGAGATTTTATAAGCTTCAAGAATTGTACCTATAGAAGCATTATCTGGAGGTGCAACGGCAAAAGCTCTCGTTGGTACGAGAACTATTAAAAGGATTATTAACGGTGTTAATATTTTAAGTTTCATAAAGTACAATAAACGTTGCTATTAAAGTTATTCCAATTATTGTAAATAAAAGTATATGCCTAGATTGTAACTCTTTCAACCACATTATCTAAGATTCCTTTCAAGCCTGTCAGCATATTCTTCTGACGGGTCTCTATTATAAGATCCTCTAAGGGATTTACTATATCTTCTTTGGACTTCGTTATTAGATAATTTCTTTCTCGGTTCTTTCCACATTTGAATAGCTTCAAACATGCAATATAGAAACAGTCCAAAGTAAGCCGTAGTTAATATGGGCTTAGCAGCTCCTATAGTTGTATTACCTAATAAAAATAGGAACATAAATATCATTAAACTTCCGAGAATAAAAAATAATGCAGGCATTACTCTTCCTTTTTAATAAGACCTTGATTTGCTAACTTTGCGGCAATAGCTTTCAAAGTTCCTAAGTCTATACTTAAATCTTTGGATAGCTCCTCTAGAGAAGCGGGGCCATGTTCCTCTAAAGAAGCTAACATTGTCTGTTCAGGTCCCTTGCTCATAATGTCTTTAGCCTTTCTTCGGCCCATTTGAGTTAAATTTACTATCATTGTTGCTCAGAAGAAATATTTAAGTGTTTAGCTCTAAATCCTAGAATTGCGTGAGTATCATACATATCCCAGTATGTAGGACCATTTACTCTAAGCTTCCAAGATTCAATACCTCCAGTAAGTCTTACTGTTGTTACATTGTTACGTTTGTTAGTAAAACATCTTGCAAACCAATCTATTTGTCTTCTAACACGTTTATCTATCATATCTCTATTCGGAGATATTAAGAACAGCGAGCACTTATAGTGACGACTTTGTGCTACGAAATAACCAAATACTCTTACTAACTTATCAGAAGGTGTTCTAGCATCAAAGAATTTATAAGCCTCATCAAATACTAATAAAGAGTTATGAATTGATATTCCCATATTTGCCATTACTTGTTCTATAGCATCGCCGACTTCAGCATCTTCGGTTCCCTTACTTATCTTCGTTATTCTATCAAGATTGTCTATAAACTCTCTTTCATCTAGGAAAGTATATGGACCATATTTTTCAGTTAAGTCCATACTCGACCCTACTACAGTAGTTGGAATATCAAAGAACTCTCTCATTTGATAAGCCATTGCTACTGCAGCTAAGGTCTTACCTCTACCTTTCTTACCTTCGAACAAGGTAATGTTTCTAACTAAGGAACCTATTGCTTCAGCCTGTTTTTGTAAAAGTCTTTCTTGTTTCATTTGTAGAATGGCTGCCTGCTTCTCAGCAGCAGTCATTCTAGTTTTACCAGGTACTACTAATTCTGTTGTAGCCATATTCACATCCTATAAAGGTATATCTTCCGAACCTTCATCATCCATTCTTCTGTTCTGCAATAATTGAACAGCTTCAATTCGTCCTTTTCTATCTCTAGAAATCATTCTAGAATCAAAGTTTCTCATAAAGATACTTATTAAAGATTCTTTACGACTACGATTAGTTGCTTCATCTATTAAAGCCATTCTAACCATAGGTAAAATCATTCTTGTAGGAGTCTCTGTGATTTTAACTAGTTCTGCCGCATCACTATCAAAGAGAACCTTATAAGGAGCTGGCCGAGGATCTTCACCCTCATCATACATTAAATTATTTGGTATAATAGCCATTATGAAGTTTTATTAGCTCCTTCTAAAAGAATTTGTATCTCTTCCATTATTCCCATTGACATATAACTCATATAAGCAACTGCACCGACAACAGCTACAAGAGCTACAGTTACGTACAAAGAAATTTTTGTCTGAGAAAAAGGTTTGTCTTCGTTTAGTTGCTCTCTAGCATCTTTCCAAGTTTGTTTTAACATTTCTTCGTCTGTCATATAACGCAATGAATGAGCAGTTATTAAAGACTTTGTATTTGTAGGATCTAGAGGCTCTGTTTGATTTCTAACATAAACCGCAGCTGGTATAGGTTCTTTAACCCAAGTAGGAAATCCCGGAGGCCATGAATGCCAAAACATTTTTGAAGGATGGATTAAATAATCTCCACCGTCTTTAGAACGTATTTTTTCCGGAGTACCTTTAGCATCTACAGTTATTAGTTCAGTAGTTAACTCTCTATTGGGTTCCACAAAGAAGGCAAATACTTTTGATTTAGCATTTCTTCTAACCCACACTATCATAGCGAGGGCAAAGAACACTAAACAACCTCCTGAAATGCCCATCATCAATCCGAATGATTTTATTAGTGTTATTACTAGTTCCATTGATTTCCTCTCTTAAAGTATTTTAACTTATTTTAGTCTGATGATTCTAATATTTCACTTGCTAAACTATTTTTGCTTTCAAAAGGAAGCCTCTCCCCTTCCATTTGATGTTGATGAGGCCTTACGTGGCCGTCTATGTTTTTAGTATCAGAACTTTGTACTAATATTGCTTTTATAGATCTGGTTGCTTTTTGCATATTTCTAGTTTGTAAGGGAAAAATTCTGCTATCCTCTAACTTTTCAGAAACTCCATCTGCTCTTAGCTGTTCTGTATAAGGACCCATTACAACAGGTTTTCCCATATTAGTTTTACCGTATACCCAAAAATAAGTTCTCCTTAAAATATTTTTCATAGTATCCTCAATACTTTTTAGAAATTATATACTCCGGATGTTTCACCTGCACCTCCTTGTGCTGCTGTTACCCAGCCTGCAAATTCATCATAAGTTTCTTCATCAATTCCATATGGAGAATCTTTAATTTTTGCCCAAGCTTGCTTAGGTCCTGGTACAATATTCTGTTCGACAATTCCCTGAGGAAAACTCAGTGAATAATGAATGTGTCCTTCATTGTAAGGGGGGAATATAGTTATTATAACATTTCCCTGTTTCCAAGCTATTGCACTTTTAGCATATGTTCTCATATATTCAGGAGTCATTTCTTGTTCCTCTTTATCTAATTCAGGTAGCTTAGCTTTAATAGGTTTAGGTAACTGAAGTTTCGGTATTTTTGGAGTAACAGTTTGCGGAATAGCCTGAGGTAAAGTTTTAGGACTAATAGCAGTTTGTAAAGCTGTAGCAGTCACAGGTATTTGAGATATTGCAGGCTGAGTCAAAGGTTGCGGTACTGCTGCTGGAGACGCTGAAGTGCTTATGCCAGTAGCTAATCCAACACCTAATGAAGGTTGTACTTTTGCGCTAGTAAGATTACTTATAGAACTTAAAGTCATCGTATCAGTAGCAGATAAAGTATACGGTGAAGTTTGAACTTGCGTTTGAGTCATTGGAGATGGTTGTACAGCTTCTGTAAGAGTAGGTTGTCTAACTACTGAAGGATCAATTATAGTTACTCTAGAAGGAGCTATTGTAGGCATTATCTGAGAATATCTACTAGTAGTATTTAAAGGGTTAGTTAAGTAAGGATTACCTAATAATCCAGGACTTACAGTACTTAACGGATTCCCTTGGCTAATATTATAGTAGTCTGCTTCAGTAATATCTGATAGCTTAGAAAGAGTTTCATAATCCATTGTAGGTAGAACTTCTTTAGTCTGTGGCTGTATTACTGTAGTAGGTACAACGATGGGAACGGTATAAGCTTTTCCTGAAGTAATATCATATGTACCAGAACTAGTTATTGGTCTAGATACTTCAGTCTCAGGCGTTTGAGTAGTTAAATTTACCGATTGTGCTTTAGGAGTTATAATACTATCAGGATTAAATATAGCCGCTACAGCAACAGGTATCGGATCAGCATCTTTATTGTCTTTAGGATCAAGATTCTGTCTACTAAGCATTTTAGTATTCATTTCATTTATTTCGTAGTAACTACTCTTAGCAGCAGTAATATCTTGAATTGCTTCTTCAACGGCTTCTTGACCTTCTTTAGTATCTAAAGCTTCCTGAGCTGCTTGGGCCTTTCTTTGAGCTTCTCTAGCTTTTGCAAAAGGGTCCCAAACATCGGTTCCAGTAGCTCCAGCTACAGGTTCTTTAAGCCAAGCTGCTTTACCTTGTCTACCTTGACCTCTTATTTCCGATTCCCCTAAAGCTTCTTCAATTTCCCTTGCGATACCTTCTAAACCTTCCCCAGTCTTTTCAAGTTCCTTGAGATCTGCTAAAACTTTAGGATTGGACATAGCAGCTGCAGTTAATATTGTACTATCAGTATTAGCTATACTATTAATATTATAAATGTGTTCTATAGATGGTGTCATTACGCTTTGAACAATATCAAAGTCTTCAATGATAGTAGATTCAAGTGCAGATCCTACATCTATTGGTACTCCGGCAAATTTAGTAAAACCTGGAGTTTCTACAGGACTTACTCCTCCTCTCATCCATATCATATTATTTTTTTGGTCCGATATAACATCATCCCAATATGTTTGTAACTCCATTACTTTATCAAATGTAACAGTTTTTGGGTCTTTAAGAAAGTTTGACAAATCTTTTAAAGATTCGACAGTTTCTGTAATATCTATATTTTCATTGTTTGCGAGTTCATAAGCTGCAAGGACAGAAAAGATTGCAAGATTCTTTTTAGCTAAATTCTTTGCAGGACCTCCGTACTTTTTACCTAAAGATACAACTTCCTGAACTACAGGTATTTGTAAAAAATTCTTAACGTGTTCAGGAGTTCTATCAACATCCATTTTTGTTACATTTCCATACTCATCTACACTATAACCTAAATTCTCTAAAGGATATTGACCCTCTTTTAGAACTTCCTCTATTTTTTGCATTTCGGAAGATGGTATCTCTGGTAAATAAGGTCCGTAAACTACTTCATTAATTTTTTCCTGCATTATATCAAGAGTAGTAGGTTCAGTCAAATCTAAAGGAGTTTCATAACTAGGCCACTTCTGGTCTAAATTCTTATAAATTAGACCTTGAATGTGTTCCACTTTATCAAGAGAAATGTTAACAGTTTTTGCAGGACCATATGCAGAATCACTTATATCAATGTCAAGCTTACTAACACTTCCCGGCATTGCTGTCATGGCTAAGATACCACCGTCTATATCATCTGAGAAAGGGTTTATTTCTGTTCTATATCCCTCTCCTAATGCATTCGCAAAAAGTTCATTTAACTCTGCTACTGTGTAGTTTCCATAGTTTCCACGGTACCCACTTGTCTGTGGAAATGCAATAATTTCGCCATCATCACCAAGAATCCCAGTCATTTCATATAAAATACTGTCATTAAATGGATCACGTTCTTCAATAAGATCATCTACTACTTTGGAATAGTTATCAGATATACTTCCAGAGAAAAGTTCGTCATCTTTCCACATAGGATTTTTAATATATGTTCCATTCCCAGCATCTATTATTTGTCCAGCTTCTAATCTCTTCTTTTGAACAGCATCATAATGATCAAAATTTATAGTATGAGCTATTTCGTGAAATATTGTTCGACTTTGATCTGCAAGAGTTGATTGGTTCTCTCCTCTAGCTAAATTGTCTGGACTATAAGATTCTCTAGTAGGATCTAAAGGTTGCCAGTTCGGACTCCTATGATCCTGTTGTATTAAAACAACAGTTGCGAAATTACTTCCTGGATGTATCTTATTGGTTTGTTCAAAGTTACCAAAAGTCTCAATAACAGCATCTCCCATAACAGCTGATCGTGAGTTTATTCCTTCATACTTGTCATCCGGTATTTGCCCTTCACCTAATATAGGATCGAAATATTGTTTTACTCTACCACCACTGCCATTAGCTATTCCTCCTCCTCCTCTAATAAAATATACAGGAACAATATTAGAAGCAAAATTTTCAGGACCGAATCCTTCTCTGAGAGCAGCAACTCTAGCATCTCGTCTATATGAATCTAAAGACCCTTCAGCTTGAATTACTTGCATAGGTAGTACTTGTAGACCTGTCTGGGATAATGAATTTTTTATTTTAGTATCTACGATTCTCAGCTGATCAGAACTCAATTTCCAATCGCCGGACATATAATACCATTCTTTGGTACCTTCTCCAGCATGTCCTCCTAAACGTACTGCATCTTTATAGTCTTCCCAACTGTCTTCAGATCCAAAAGTTTCTTCACTAACATATCCTCTATGCCATATTCTATTTCCATCTTCATCATACTTATTTTTCTCTACAGTTACTATATTATGCATACCTGCATACTTTTCTTCGTCTGTAATATTTGGATATATAAGAATAGGAAGATAATTAATAGGAGAAGAAGTATTATCTAATCCATAAACAGGACTGGTATTATCTGTAGAGATTTCAATTTTTAGAGGTCCCTCAGATTTGAGTGTATCTATACCTTCTGGAGTCAAGGGAAAAGCAAACTCGTCAGCAGTGTTGTCTACATCTCTATAATAACCCCAATAGTCAAGTTCAGCTTGGCTCGACGCTAACAAAGAATCCACTTCAAAATAACCCCTGGCTTCAAGATCCTTCATAATCTTGTAGTACTCAGAATCTTTAGAGTATGTTTTATCTATATTGTCTAAAGTTACTCTTCCACCTCTAGTATCTATTATTAATTTAATAATTGCGTCGGCTTCCTCTTTCTCTTCTTCCGTATTATAGTTTTTTCTTATTACCTCTTTGTCTCCTATTTTCAAAACCCTCTGAGAGGAAGAACCTACCAACACAAAATCTGAATGAAAATCCTTATGTTCATGTAAATTAGGTCCTGCTGTAGGTTCATAAGTAGTCCAAGAATCTCCAGCATGTACATTTGGAGAATTTATAGATATACCATCTTCAGCAATAGGAGACTCAGTTAGATAGCTTTGAAAAGTTACTATATCTTTCGCATTTTCTAAGTTTCTAACTCTCGCCACAGATTCATCTATCTTTCTCTGACTAATTCCAAGAACTGAAGCTAAATTTAGTCTCGAATCGTAATATTCTCTAGTACCTAAATTAGTAGGTGCATACCCAAAACCTGATGGCCTTAGAATTAAGGGTTCTCCCTCATCTAGTTCATTAGTTGTATCTTTTACAAATCTATCCAAATCGAATTCAAAAGATCCGTCAGCATTTACATCTATATAGTTTTGTAGTTGTTTAAAAACATTCCAATAGTCAGTAACCACGTTAGCTTCTGAACCGTGTACTGCTGCAGTTGCTATCCAGGTATCTCCACCTATCTTAATATATTGAGGAATACTTTTAGGAGATGTTATTCCATGTTTCTCCCAATAGTCATCAATAACATCTTGAGAAACAAATCTAAGTACATTACTGTGAAAATTAGAATCATTAGGAATAGTTAATAAATCAGAATATTCTCCGTCCCTATATTTTAAGAGTTCATATCTGTAATCAGGATTATTGTTAAAAATCTCTATAAGTTCTGCCTTTCTCTCAGAACTAACATCTTCGTGGGTTTCTAACCAATCTGGAATATAACGCTTATTACGGATAATATTTTTATAAACTATGGGTTTACCGTCATCTTGAACATCTGGATCCATTACATCATAATATTCAGGATCATTACCTTTCCATACATTAGCTTTTAGTTGTCCTAACACATTAAAATCAGATTTCAATAATCCAGGATTGTTAAGTCTCATATAAGCCGCTACAAGATGAGTAGAGTAACCTGACAAGTCTTGTTTAAGATCTGTGTGGTTGAAATTTGTTTCAGGATCTTTTATTATTCTTTCTAAATCATAATTACCAGTACTTCCATCATAAAATTTGTATAGAAGACTCATATCTTCAATAGTTTCGTCACTTATACCCAAACGCAATAAATCTTCTTTTGGATAACCCATCCAGTAGGCGTAAGTATGATTGAAGTGCCCTGAGTCATTTAAAAATGGTAAAGCCTTTAAAGCCGAAGATGCAATTTCTTCACCAAAAACGTCTACTGAAGATTTAAAATTTGTTTGAACAGCTTCAAAAGGTCCTATCTCTTTTATATCTTTTCCAACAGATTGTTCTAAAGTATAAACAGAGTCTGCCCAGTCTACGGCAGATACTGCATCCTTTTGAGATATACCACTAGAAACCAACTTTGTTATAGATTCTGAAGGATCATAATCACCAGATAACATACCAGAGGCTACTCTTAAATCTTTAGCCATTTCATAGTGGTTGAAACCTGAAGCTTTACTAAAGTACTTTCGATTATCTACTAAAGAGTTTGCCAAGACTGGATTAAAACCATAATCAACTAAAATTCCTTTAAGCTTTTCTAAGTCTTCGTAATCCCAAGAATAATCATTATCCCAAGATGGAGATATAAATTCTCCAACTTCAGTCTCTCTCTTAAGATAATCACCTTGGTTAGAAAGATTAATACTCTCTAGAACGTCTGCAAGAAGATCCGTAGCAGTATAATTATCTACAGTTTGTCTCCATACATTAGCAGGACTACCTTCAATATCTTCCCATTGTGATAATTGCTGCTGTGATAATTGTGTTATCTGCTCATTTTCAAATGAATAACCTAATTGCCAAATAAAAGGATAGCCTTTACCCTCTCCTGCAGTATCCAGAGGAACATTCGTTCTTATAGTTTGTAAATCTTCACTGCTAAGAATGAATTCACTTAAACCTCTCTTACCTCTAGATCTTCTTGGGTCCATTAAATCTTCCACAGAGATACTTCTTGGATATGATATAACTCGATTAGGATCTTCTTTAGATATTAAAGAACGTAAATATTGTTTTGCAATTTCTCTTTTAAGAACTTTTTCATTTTCTTCTACTACCTGTCTTGGATTATCATATCCTAAATAATCTAAAACAACTACAGCATATTCAACCATTTCAGGATCTATATAAGGCAGAACATCAAATCCTCTAGACTTATGAAAAGATTCTTCCAGCTTATATTTAACAATCTTATCTTTAATAAAGTTTTCCGAATCTACTCTTGAGTTTTCCTTATCGGCATAATCAGCTCTAATATAGTCTTTAACTATAGTTAAACCCATTATAAAGTCAGGACTATAAAAATTGGTAAGAGCACTTTCCGGATTTAAATAGTCCCACTCTTTGGTTCCAAGTTCATCAAGTTCTAAATCTAAAGGAACATCTTCAGTTGATGTTTTTGGTACATATGTTTCAGGATCGTAGGTGGCCATTACCCAATAGGGATCTAAGAAACCATCCCTGTTTGCATAGTCGGAGAGCATTTCAACAGACTTTACTAAATATTCAGGATACCTAAGTAAAAGACGATCAGAATCTGTTTCAGGATCATTAACATAGGCATGTAAAATGTCGTTTTGATGATCGAATATTATATCATCTCTAAGATCTCTAGAGTCGACTATCTGATCTACAGTTTCCTTACTAAAACCGAATCCTCCACCTATTCTGATTCCAGAAGCATTTACAATTATAGGATCTGATAGTTGACTAGCAGATATTCCATAATCAAGAGCATTTTCTAAATCAAAACCTGTTATCTTAAATTCTTCATTTTCAGGATCTTCCCTATTATTGTTAATCTTTGATGCTATCTTTTCTTGAAAATAATTTCCAAAAGCTTGCTTCTGAAGTTGTCCTTTAATAAATTCATTTAGCTCTCTTGGAGTCTCCCACTCTAGCCCAAGTTCTTCAATTGACATACCTGCATCAAGTTTAGCCTGTCTAGCGGCCCACTGTGCTTCAGTATGTTCTAACAAAACCGTTTTATAAAGATTAGCTCCTTCAATATCGTCTTCACGAACATTTCCTGCTAGTTCTTCAGTCTTTTTATATGTTTCTAAAGATATCCTATTAACTTCGGCTTGCTCAGACGCAGCTTCTGCAGCTTGTTTATCACTTTCAACTTTCCAAGAAGTTAAAATACTAGAAGCTTCCGATGAAGTTATTTTACCAGAAGCTTCTGCAGCAAAAACAGCTAAAGGATCTTTCTCAGTATTTAAAGAAGTAACAATTTCTTCAGTAGTAAGAGGTTCATCAATAGGAGTATCAACGGAGTCAAGATCTGATGATACGATAATAGGATCTTCGTCTTCACCTATAAAGGTTAAAGGTTCTTGATTATCTGAATCTTGACTTTCAGTATCTGATGTTGTAGTAGTGGTTGTTATTACTTCAGTTACAGATTCAACTATAGACGAGGGATCTGTACCTTCTGTTGTAGAAGGAGGTGCAATATCTACTGGAAGAGTTACTGTAGGAGGTGCAACTACTTCAGGATAACCATCGTCATCGTCAGAACTATAAGGATCAGATTCAGGAGTTATACTAGGAGGACTAGGAGGTGCCGGTGCTGGAGCAGGCGGAGTCGGAGTCGGCTCTGGAGGAGTATATTCATGTATCCCAGAAATAACTTCAGATGGAGTTCCGTAAAAAAGATCTACTTCGCCTTCATCGGGGTCACTATCTGAATCCTCTTGTTCGCTACTCGGCTCCTTTTCATTAGTATCCCCACCTGAAGTATCTCCGCCAGAAGGTTCATTGGATGGTTCATCGGAAGGTTCGGAATATCCCCCACCTCTGTAATCATCATCTTCTTCTTGATAGCCTTCATAGTCGTCTTCTGCAGATCCATAAGACATTGACATAATTTAAACCCTATAGTTATATAATTTAGTGACTTTGGCTTTTTTATACCTATACTTAGGTATTATATACTACTTTCAAGTTTTACAAGGATGGCCTGCTAAATGATACTTATGACATTTTCTACATTTAACTTTACGTTTTGGATTCTTATCGTAGGGCCACTTTAACATACTATTCATAATTTAAATCTCTTTTTTTTAAATAAAAAAAATAAGGATCCTGAACTGATGGGATCAGGATCCTCTTTGATGAAATCTCACATCCGTGAGGATTCTAAATCCTCAGGTTAGCTTGAGCGCAAGCGTGTAAGACCCATAAACATACCGACGACCACTAAGATGGCCAAGACTACTGGGATAATAGTTACGATAGCAATTTCTGCTGTGGACCAGTCTGTAGTTGTTTGAGCAGCTACAACCTGTTTAATAACTACGAAGGAAATGGTTCCGATCAAACCAGCGACTAGAGCATTGATTACTGACTCTACCATGTTTGAGTACTCCTTTCTAAAAATTTTTGTGTTTAACTTTTTTGTGATGTAACTCTTGTATAGAGGTATCCGTTCATTGTTTAACGTTTTGCGTAGTAAGCCTTTACCCGAACCCTGTTTTTACCTTTACCTCTCCAGTGAGCAGATATTTTTTTTCTTTTTCCACTGGAGCTTCGCTTGGCCTTCGCCACGTTTTGTCTACCTCCATATAAAAATTTAAAATTTGATAATTGACCTACATATAATTATAATACAAGTTATACCTATGATTCACTTTCCAATCTTATTCCTTTGTGTTACTTGTGAGTTGTGATAAAACTCCTCGGATTTCCTCTATCTCATTAACTTCTTTTAGACCTCCCCATGAATAACCTACAGCAATATCTATGAAGAAGGGTAGTCTGGTGTTTAAGAGTTCACTAGGATTGTGAAATAAAATATCTCTAAGGTCATAAAGAGTTTCATTGGGTGTATCTTCTTTAACATTCATCAAAATACTGTCGTGAACTGGCCATAAAGTTCTAACTCCAGGACCTAATTCTCTACGAATTCTTTCCATTGTTAATAAATTTAAATCATTTGCAGTAGCTTGGGGAGGAGTATTAATTGCTTGTTTCTTAATATCGTGAATAGTGTCTTTAGTTATCAGTGAAAATCGTCTTCTTCTACCAAAAGGATTCTCTAAATACTCTTCATCTACTGCTTGTTTCTCCATTTCTTTACGCCAAGCTAATACATCAGGCATAGGTTTGAAGTATCTAGATATTAAATCTTCAGCTTCGGCAATACTACATCCTAATTGTTTAGCTATTGAAGGGGCTTCTCTACCATAGTTTAAACCAAATACAAACATCTTAGCTGTAACTCTAAGTTCTTTCTGTTTAGACTTATCAGCATCTAAGAATTCATCTCCAAATATCTGTTCTGCCATTAAAGAATGAAAATCTATATCAGGTTTACTTAGTTGATCTAGTAACCATTGATCGTTAGCTAGTACAGCCATCACTCTAAGCTCTGCACTCTTATAATCTGAAGCCCAAAGAAAACAATCTGAGTCAGCTATAAACACATTCTTAATAGATTTATATAAATCTCCTCTACTTTCTCTAGGCATAGTTAAAGGATTAAGTTTTCCACCACTTAATCTACCTGTAACAGTTCCGAATAATCTTAAATCCGGAAATCCTTTACCATTTCTATAGCTCTTAGCAAAGTTTTGCATATAAGTTGAAGAAACTTTTAGATACTGTCGGTATTCTACCAAAGTATCTACAAAAGGATGCTCGCCTGATAGTTGTTCTAGAACTTCTTTACTAGCACTATTACCATTTATCCTTCTTAATTTGAGTTTATCGAACAGTACTTCAGCTATCTGTTTAGGACTTCTAGGATTAAATAAATTATCTCCTGAAAGTTCTTCTAACTCTCTTTCTAATTCTGACAACTTCTGAGGCATCTCAGTTAAAGCATTAACTAAAATCTCTGCATCCATCGACACGCCTTCTAAACTAAGTGCCATCAACATTTCATTACATGGAATTAAAACATTATCATATAAACTTCTAGGACCTTCATTACCAGGACTATCAAGTCTCTCGCGTAGCTTCTCTCTTAATATTAAAGTAAAACAAGAGTCTCTAGCAGCATAAGGATAAAGTACTTCAGGAGGTACTAAAGTAAACGGAGCTTCCTTATTAGGCAAATATTTCTTAAGATCTGATTCCCAATCTGGAAGACCTAAATATAGTTTAGCAACATTTTTAAGACCCTGAGACCTAGTACGTTCATCTAAAGCATAATGCATTAATAAACTATCATCACGTACTTTGACATTTATGTCTTCGCGTCTTAAAAGTCTTGCATCGAAAGGAGCATTGTGCATAACAACTCCTTCCTGAACTTCTAAGGCTTCTTTAAATAAGTCATAAATCTCTTGATAGTCTAGTAAAGGTTCTAGATCACTTTCGTGAGACTCTAAATAGTCAGCATTCCAGGGTATTATAAAAGCTTCGTGGCTATCTTTAGCAAGAGATACACAAGTTATAGTACCTCCTACTGGATCTGGATAATCTGTTTCTAAGTCTACCGCTAAAGTTTCTGGAGGATTGTCTCTTAAGTCCTCTAAGAAAGGTATAACTTCTGCTGGAGTCTTAAATATAGTAAACTTAAAGTTTAAGTCTTCTGCATAAACTAATTCATTCGATAGCTGTTCCTTAAGTAATGTCATACCTTCTAAAAAGTCTCTAAACATTTCAGGATCAGACTGTCTTAAATAAAATGCTGGATGTATTAAGGGGAGTACAATATTATCTTCATGTCTGAATAGAGTATTTGCATATTGAGTTACTCCAGATACTGGACTATCTATTACTGCGCTTATTGCACTATTACCCATAGGAACAACAAACTTAGATTTCTTTAAAGCTTCTTTTATATGCCCATTACAAGCTCTTACGGCTACAGGAGAAGGATCTCCAGAACCTGCAGCATTATAGCACAAAACACTATTATCCGTTCTAACGTCTTCTCTTTTTAATCCTACAGACTCTAATGCTCCATTTAAAACATCTCCTGAAGGTCCTGAAAAAGGTTTACCGCTCCTAACTTCATAATAAGCTGGGGCTTGTCCAATAAATAATATTTTAGCGTCTTCAGGTCCTGAGGGAGGAACAAATCCCTCATCTCTCATGGGACAATCTTCACAGTTACATCCAGGATATTTAGGATCTATACTATACTCCCTTAAAGGCAAAGTAGTCTACACATTCCTCTGCTCTAGCACGTACTTTAGTTTCTAGGCCTTCGTTATATTTTTCGTCATCTACTATTTTTCTAAAGTCATCAACTGCTAAACATAGTTTATCAACAGACGCAGCTTTAGATGGGGCACTACTGTCTACACCTCTAATAGCAGTAAAATGTTTAGCCCATTCTACCTCTTCTAAGTAGTGTTGAATACCTAATAAATGAAAATACAATCTTCTATTCATTCCCATCTTAGATCTATGATACTGTACAGCTTGTTGGTGTAACCAAGCTCTACCTCCAGGAAATGCTTCAGCTACTCTAGGAAGACCTACAAATCTAAAACCTCCCAAAGCATGCATCTTCTTAAAACAATCTACCCATTCTTCCCAATCATTACCTTGAGGCACTACCATAACTTCATCATCGGGTAATTCTGTCTTATCCATAAAGTCGTAAGTACCTTCTAAAGTCTTTGCAGCATCTGACAAAAAGTCAGGAGCAACAACAATTACCTTTCTATTTAACTTCTCCTTAGCTGCCATTATAGTTATTGGATCTGCATAACCTAACTCTACTGTTCCACTATCTAAAATTATAGTATGACTCTCAGGTAAACTAGAGTAATACTCTGCATAGTTATCGTCTTGATTTATTTTATGTGCGAGTACTAAGTGATAATCACTTATACTAGCTGGATCGTACTTCTGAGATATTACCGGCGCGAATTTCATCTTCTAAGCTCTCCTTAAAAAGTTCTGGATATCTTTCATAAACTCTTTCTCTATATTCGTATAAAATAGTTGCGGCAGTCTTAACAGAATTAACTACGGTATTTATTCTTCTTGCTTCTAAATTAGCATTTAAGCTTCTTAATTTAGTTTCTTCAAATCCTAAATAAACACAAGCGTCTGCTAATTCTTCTATACATTCCCAAGTAATATCTTTATAGAAAGCTCTATCAATTATTACTCCGACGTCAAGTAACTCGACACCATAAACTCTATATCCAAGAGACTTACGATATTCTATTAGCTCTTCAAAAGATAAATCTTTCGTATCAATTCTATTAGCAGAATTTTCTGATTCAAATTCTTTATCCAACTTTTCTGTCACGGAATCTAACCTCCTGATAGTTTGTCTCGCTAAAACATTCTTCGTATTCTTCAAAAGATATATGATTTTTCTCTAACATACTTGCTAGCACTTTATTAACTACAGGACTACTTAAGCCTTTTCTAGATCTATCACTAACAGTACTATACATTTTATCGCTTTGTATTTTATCCACTTCCAAACGAATATGTTCTGAAAGAAATTGCATTCTAGATTCTTCAATCATATCTTCGCCTTCTTTCTTTAGAACGACTCCACTACGTCTTAAACTAGCCGCTGTAGATAGTTCAGGAACATCTATAATTTCTTTACCATCTTTTGGTATTTCAGGAAGTCCCCAACACTTTTCCCTGAAGACACATCTTCTACACTCGCTACTATCATCTCCGAAGAATCTATCTGGTAATCTACCTGCTTCAGTATAACCCCAAAAACCTTTCCACTTTCTAATAAGTCTATCAAGATATTCAGTATCTTTCTCTACAGTAAATTCTGCTAAGTCTGCGGTATTTTTATTCTTCATAAGAAGAACCCATCTTTCTATACCATACTCTACTGCAGTGTCTGAGTGTAAATACATTTGAATTTGTCCCATTAAAGGAAAAGGTCTTTTGGTAAGTCTGTCATAATTAGTTACGATGTATAGACCTCTCTCAGGTGAATAAGCTCCTACACAAAAAGCCTTAAATATCTCATCACGATAACCTTTAAGCTCTACTCCCACTACTTCACCATCTGAAAGTTCCATAAATAGATCAGGATGCCCTCTGAATCTTACTCCATCCTTTTCTAAATAAACCATTGCTTGGTCTTCACCATAATTCCAACATCTATAGCCTGCTTGTAGTAATCTATTAACAACGTCTGCTTCGTGTAAATTGCCATCATCTGCAGCTATCTGAGATCTTCCGGATTCTTCATAATCAGCTTCATAATTCATTATTACATAAGCCTGTTGTCTAGGACACCCTTCAACCATTGACATTCTAATAGTTCCATTAGACATAGGACTACGATGCCAAACCGATTCTTCATATAAACTTTCAATTATCATATATCACCTTTTAATATCTCCTAGGCAGAGGGACGTTGTCGATGACCACGATTACAGCCTGCCCCACACGTGACGGGAGGTAGTTCTGGGGAGGTGTCCCAGTGCAGGTTTCCCGATCGACAACATCTCACTACCTAGGAGATTCATAATTAAACTAGGTTCCCATTCTTAGCAAATAATGTTAAGAACTCTTGCCTAGGAGCTGAATTCGTAAGGAAAACTCCCTTAGCAGTACTTGTAGTAAATCTTTGCATTTCAGTTCTTACGCCTCTCATTAGAGTGCACATATGAATTGCTTCTATTACCACCATTACTCCTTTTGGATCTAGAACATTATTCATAGACTGAGCTATTTCATCAGTAACTCTTTCTTGAATAGTTAATCCTTTTCCTGCTGCATCAACCATCCTAGTCATCTTACTAAGACCTACAGTTTTGCCATGAGGAATATATCCCAAACATACTTTTCCAAACCAAGGAAGAATATGATGTTCACAATGTGAACGTATTGGAATATCTTTTACTATAACCATTTGATCAAAAGTTTCTTCCATTACCATTTCTGATAATACTTCATCTAAAGGCGTTGCAGCCCAAAAGTCTTCCATAAACATTTCTCTAAAACGTCTTGGTGTATCTCTTAAACCTTCAGCTCTAGGATCCTCTCCTAAACTTTCTATTATTAACTTAGCTGCTTCCTCTAAATTACTTTGTCTTACCTCTAAAGAAGGCATTTCTTTTTTAACTATAGTCATTATACTCCTTTCGCATCCCCAAAGGCTAATACATGTAGCCTGGTTGTTAACTTAAATTTTCTAATTCCACAAAGTCCAAATAACCAAGGTAGTCTACTACAAATGGTATCCTTATCTACTCCCTCAGGCATAATATAAATACCTTTAGGATTAAGATTATACTTATACACAAAAGCATCTATCTCTTGAAAGTCTTTACCATCCTTAACTACGAACTTAAAGATAGCAAGATTCCTTTTATATAGATCTAAATACTCTTCACTAATATTTGTATCCCTATTACCATTGTTTGAATTAAGTAACTTGGGAGAGATATTATACTCAGCCCTCGTTAATTTTAATATATTAGGAGGTACAGTGCCGTTTGTCTCTATTTCAATTGACATATTTCCTGGGATTGAATCTATTAAAGACTGTAACTGTCTTTGCCAAAGTAAAGGTTCTCCACCAGTAATAACTAGTAAAGGATTATCATACTCTATTATTTTATCTCGGACTTCTCCAAGATGCATATTGTTATAAAGATAATAACCAGGATCATTAACATCCCAAGTTTCCTTCTGGTC
>Ga0114934_10000185_pt1 | contig 38067 bp, 55 predicted proteins | sample 4SBtaG_2_FD_99695 | JGI IMG/M metagenome (GOLD analysis project Ga0114934, IMG submission 99695) | Deep subsurface microbial communities from Kolumbo volcano to uncover new lineages of life (NeLLi) - 4SBTROV10_white metaG | ecosystem: Environmental > Aquatic > Marine > Volcanic ...
CTAGCTAAACAACTCGAAGAAAAATACGGCAGAGGAACAGTGAATTTAGAGAGTGGTGAATTTGTTAAAGCTTAAATGCATTTTCAGGGGATTTTATAGTATTTATAATCAAAATTAATTTATTAGACAATGGCAGAAGTACTTATATCCCCGGGCGTATTAGCTAGAGAAAACGATCAATCTTTTTTACAGGCGCAACCCGTTCAAGCAGGAGCAGCTATAGTAGGACCAACAGTTAAAGGACCAGTTGGTATCCCAACATTAGTTACTACTTACAGTGATTATCAAAATGTATTTGGAGCAACTCAACAAGCAGGAGTACGATATACGACAACTACCGGAGGTCGAGCTACATACAACGGCACAAAGCAAGTTTACGTATCATTACATGCATCCATTGCCTATGAAAAGCAAGGTGGTGGTACAGATTCGTATAACTTTTATTTTTATAAAAATGGCTCTCAATTACCTGGATCGCAAACACAAATAGTAGGAGGATCAGGAGCATCAGGTGAAGGTGCATTATCGTTAATATATGGAACCCTTATGGAACAAAATGATTACATAGAAATATATGCTGAAAATCCTTCAAGTAATGATGATATATTAATTAAAGATTTTCAATTAGTAATAAGAGAATAAAAGTAGTTTATTTTTTTTTATTCGATATTTATAATAGAAAGATATAATCAATTATGGCAAATTCAATTTCTAGTTCGGGAATAACAAATGGTAGCAAAATTGTTGCCTCACATATTACACAAATAACTGATGCATTATCAAAAGCATCAGCATATGATATTAAAATATCCGGATCATTAGTTATTACTGGATCTACTGATGTAGTAGGTACCTTAACTGCAACTTCAATGTCTGCAGAAGGAAGTGGTATTACAGGAATTATATCTAGTTCATATGCAGTAACATCTAGTCATTCATTAACAGGCGTATCTGCATCATATGCAACAACATCAAGTCATGCAACTTCTGGAACAGGAAGCTTTGCAGGATCATTAGCTGGAACATTAAATGGCACAGGATATATAACATTAACGCAAGTATCTGAAAGCTTAAATTATGCAAGTGATAGTGCAGCTGCTGTAGGAGGCGTTCCATTAGGTGGATTATATAGAAGTGGAAGCTACATAAAGATTAGGATAACCTAGGAAGTTACAAAAATTTTCATTATATTATTATATTATAAACTAAAAGGAGTTACAATATGGCAACGACAAAAAAGATTGATAAAACTGATTTAGAATCAATCAATAAATTAAGAGAAGAATACTCTCAAAATAGTATGCAAGTAGGAATGGTATCTGTTGATGAATATAATGTAAATCAACAATTACAACAGATAGTTTCAGCAAAAGAAGAATTATTTTCTGGATTAGAAAAACTAAAAAAACAGGAATTTGAATTAATAGAAAACTTAAAAGAAAAATATGGAGATGGGCAAATTAACATCGAGCAAGGAACTTTTACTTCGATTGAGTAAGTTTGGCTGTATTAATCCATATTTATAATAAAAAAATTATAGGAGAAATTGAATGGCCGAAAGAATAGTATCGCCAGGTGTATTTACCAATGAAAAAGACCAAAGCTTTTTACAGCGAGGTGTTAGTGAAATAGGAGCCTCGATAGTAGGTCCGACAATTAAAGGCCCGGCCTTAATTCCAACTAAAGTAAATTCATTTTCAGAATTTGAAGAAATATTTGGTTCATATACAGATGAATCATATGTTCCATTTACAGTACAAGAGTATTTAAAAAATGCTGGAGTAATGACAATTACAAGATTGTTATACGAAGATGGATATAAATTAACAAATGGAGCATTGGCAGTTATAGCAGAATCAGCAAGTGTACAATACGTAACCCATTTATTACATCCAACAATTCCAGTATCAACTGTTGGTAGTGACAATGTATTCGAATCTTCGTTATTATCAGATGGCGGTTCAGGAAGCTTCGCAATAAAAATATCAGGCTCATATGCTACAGACACAAGCATACCAGGATATTCAGCATATTTATCAACAGGCTTTATTTCAGCCTCACTTATTAATACAGAAAATAACTACTTAAGTAAAGTATTTGGAAATAGCCCAAAAAGCGTAGATTATCCAGTATATGTACAATATGAAAATCAAAATGTATCTGGGTTGTTTAATAATCTAGGAGATGTCACTACAACGTTGGCAATAGTTGATAATTATGAATTTTTACAAGACTATCAATCTGCATCTACACCATGGATTACATCACAAAAAATAGGATCTACTCCAGTTAACTTGTTTAAATTCCATACATTATCACACGGTGATGTTGAAAATTATGATGTTAAAGTTGGTATTAGAGATATAAGAATAGATTCAGAAGTAGCAGACCCAAATGGATATGGTACATTTACAGTAGAAATACGAAGAGTTAATAATACAAATTTACCTAATTCACCATTTGATTCAGATGACACAGACAGAACCCCAGATATAGTAGAATCATTTGTAGGATGTAATTTAGACCCAGATTCTCAGAACTATGTTGCAAGAAGAATAGGAGATCAATACAGAACTATCGATTCAACAGGTAAAATCTTTGATAATGGTGATTATCCAAATATATCTAAATATATAAGGATAGAAGTAACAGAAGGTGTTGGTGCTAAGACAGTTAATAAAACATTAGTACCATTTGGATTTAGATCTTTAAATTCACCAATACCAGATGCATCAGGATCTGCAGGAAATTTAAATTTACAAGCAGTATCTTATAATACATCTCAGGTTATTAGTAGTGCATATAATAGTAAAAATTATTTTGGATTTGATTATACAAATATACAAAATTTACAGTATTTAACCTCACTACCAACATCAGGATCTAATACAGGAAGTAATGCTGATTTTTATTTAGGAGATATGGATCAAGATTCTGAAGCAAATTTCCCTTCAATTGCCGCACCATATTCTGCGTCATTGCAAGGAGCGTTAACAGGATCAACGTTTACTGCCGATGTAGCATTAGCAACTAGAAAGTTTATGGTACCGGCTCAAGGTGGATTTGATGGAGCAAGACCAAATTTACCTAAATTAAGTGGTGCTAATATAAAGTCGACTAATACATTTGGATTTGATTGTAGTTCAGCAACATCAACTGGTACTAAAGCATATCAAAAAGCATTTGCAGCACTAAGCAATACAGATTATTATGATATGAACATGTTAATCACTCCTGGTATTGTACATAGATTACATAGTGCAGTTACTGCAGATGCTAGACAATTAGCAGAAGATAGACAAGATACTTTCTATGTAATGGATACAAATGCATTAGCAGATAATATTGCAACCACTGTTTCAGAAGTAAATAGTTTAGACTCAAATTATACAGCAACATATTTTCCATGGGTAAGAATTATAGACCCAGCAAAAAACAAACCAATGTGGGTACCACCATCAGTAGTAGTTCCAGGAGCATTATCATTTAATGATGCAAATGCCGCACCTTGGTATGCACCTGCAGGTTTAAATAGAGGTGGGTTAACATCGGTAATTAATACATATGAAAAATTAACTCAATCAGATAGAGATGATTTATATGAAGCTAGAATTAATCCAATAGCAAACTTCCCTAATGAAGGAGTTGTAATTTGGGGACAAAAAACACTTCAAGCAAGGCCGTCTGCATTAGATAGAGTTAATGTCAGAAGATTATTAATTACGGTTAAGAAATTTATTGCATCATCTACGAGATATTTAGTGTTCGAACAAAATACAGATGCAACTAGAAATAGATTCTTAAACATAGTTAATCCATATTTAGAAAGTGTTAGAGCACAACAAGGACTAACTGCATTTAGAGTAGTAATGGATAGCACAAATAATACACCAGATTTAATTGATCAAAATATATTGTATGGACAAGTATTTTTACAACCGACTAGAACTGCGGAATTTATTGTGTTAGATTTTAATATTCAACCAACGGGTGCATCATTCCCTGAATAAAATTTCAAAGTTGTGATATTTATATAAAAAGGAATAGAAAATGGCATTAGAACAAGAATTACCAGGAATTAATCAAAATGATTTATTTTTAAATGCATTTGATTGGGAACCTAAATATACTAATAGATTTATTATGTATATTGATGGCATTCCTTCCTATATCATTAAATCTGCCGCAAGACCAAGTATGACTAATGGAGAGATTGTATTAGATCATATTAACATTGATAGAAAAGTTAAAGGAAAAACAAGATGGAATGATGTTTCCTTAACATTATATGATCCAATTGTACCATCCGGAGCACAATCTGTAATGGAATGGGTAAGATTACATCATGAGTCATTGACAGGTAGAGATGGATATAGCTCACAATATAAAAAAGATATAACATTTCACTCATTATCACCGACAGGAGAAAAAATTGAAGAGTGGACATTGAAAGGTGCGTTTATATTAGATTCGAATTTTGGTCAAATGGATTGGGGTACAGAAGATGCAGTAATGATTGAAATGACATTGAAATATGATTATGCAGTATTAGAATACTAAAAATACAAGGTGATGACCATGGCAATTGAAGAGGCCTAATACATAAGTAAAGAGTTAGCGGATGGCTAACTTTTTTACTGTTTATATATTTATAATAAAGTTATAAAAGGACATAAAATGGCAAAGCACACAGATCGTTATGATACTCAAAACATTGTTGATTTAGCAAAAAAAGATTATGAATCAAAACAAAAAAATACTATTCCATCTGAAATAGTTACATTAACAAGTCGTGGAAATGTATATCCAAAAGATCATCCATTAAGATCAGGTAAACTTGAAATGCGTTATATGACAGCATATGATGAAGATATATTAACTAATGCTTCATATATACAAGAAGGAATTGTTTTAGATCGATTATTGCAAGAATTAGTTGTGTCGGATATAGATTTCAATGAGTTAGCACAAGTAGATAAAGACGGTCTAGTAATAAATGCTAGAATATTAAGTTATGGCGCCGAATACCCAGTATCTGTAACAGACCCAAAATCTAGAAAATCATTAGACAGGGTTGTAGATTTATCAAAACTATCAACTAAAACGATGGATATTGCGTGTGATGATTTAGGAGAATTTACATATTCCATCGGAGATAGTATAATTAAATTTGGATATCCAAACAATGCCGCATACCGACAAGATATAAAAATTTCAGAATTTCTAATGTTAATTATTCGAGAAATAAATGGTTCTAGAAAAGATTCTGATATAGAACATTTTATACAATATGAATTTCTAGTAAAAGACAGTAAAAAATTTCAAAAATATGTTTTAGAAAATAGTCCATCTATATTGTTAGAATATGAGTTCGAAGGTGAAGATGGGAGCACCTTCACAGCCGGGTTTCAACTTGGGGCTGACCTTTTTTGGTTTTAAACCAGAAGACCGACCAAAATTACACGACAATTTATTTGAATTACTTTGGGCTGGCGAAGGCCGGTGGGATTGGACTACGTTGTATCATATGCCAATATGGCAAAGAAACTTTTGGATTAAAAAATTAAATAAAATGACTGATATCAAAAAACAAGCAATGGTTAAAGCAAATCAACCCACAAAAAAATCTAAAGTCATAAAACCTCCGATGTAAATATTTATAATAAAAGATATTTGCATGAAATATAAAAATCAAATACAACATATTGAAAAACTTCGTAAATTGCCGAAGCATGGCCAAGACGCTGGTAAAGAGGCTGGATGGAACATTGACGAGATAATAAAAACAATCAAAGGCAGCAACAAAGATGCTAAAAACTTTGTAACAACATTAAGTGACATGGCCTTTAATGCAGATGCAGCACAAAGTGGCTTAGCTGGACTAATTGCATTACAACAAAAAATGAATAATGTAACTGTTAATTTAGTTAAGTCCATGACGCAAATAGAAGATAAATTTAAAAATGTTTTTAAACAGTATAAAGTAGGAGCGAATAATGCTAATTTAATTGCAAAAAATCAAGCAAAGTTAGCTAAACATTTAGGTACTACAGTAGTAAATACAGATAAATATATAAAAACACTAACTAGATTATTGCCATTACAAGCAAAAAATCTTAATATAAACAATGAAGCATTTAAACAAGATTCAAAAACATTAGATGTATTACAAAAACGACTTGGGGTATCTGAAGAATTAGCCGCAGGTTATATTTCATTTGCTGCAGTACAAGGAAAAAGTTCTGAAGAAGTATTAGCAAACGGAATAAAGTTATCTGAATTTCTAGAAAGTAAAGGACTAGTAGGAGTATTACCAGAAATAACAGAACAAATCGGTTCTTTAGGTTCTGATTTAAGATTACAATATGGTAGGCTTGGTGGAAATCTAGAAGTAGCTGTGTTAAAAGCTAGGCAATTAGGTATATCAGTAAAAGACTTAGCAAAAACAGGAGAAAACTTTTTAAGTATAGAACAGTCAGTTGGTAAAGAATTAGAATATCAATTATTGACAGGTAATCGATTATTAACACAAGACGGAAAAAGTTTAACAGCAGAATATCGAAAAGCCACTATGATGGGCGATTCAAATAAACAAGCAGAGTTAATGCAAAAATTAATACAAGATGAAGGTGCTAATCTCGAGAAGAATTTATTTGCTAGAAAACAAATGGCTGACTTGTTAGGAATGAATGAAGCTCAATTAGGAGCAATGCTTGAAAAACAAAAATTGATGAGCAAATATGGAATAGGAGAAGAAGCGTTTGAATTAGATCCATCGGAATTAGAAAAAGCATTAAAAGCTAGCACAGAAATGTCAGCCAAGGAAATTGAAGACACAATAGATAAAATGGATACAAGAACAACTCAAGAAATTGCATTAGAACAGTTACAAGCTACAGAAGACTTAACGTTATTATTATCAGATGCATTTACAGGAGGCACAATGTTTCAAACAACAAGAGACTCAATTCTAGGCGATAAGGGATTTCTTACAAAAATAACAGATGTTACAGAAAATTTAGCAAAGAATTTTGAAGGTACTACTACAGCAATTGGTAAATTAGGAAACCTTGCAACAGTTACAGGAACAGTAACAGAAAAATTAGGAAAGCTAGAAAAATTTATACCATTCGTTGAAGGCACTCTAGGAAAGTTTACTGGCCAAGTAAAAAAATATTCAGATGCAATAGGCACTACCTTAACAATGACAAATCGATCGTCTACTACTACCGACGCAACAGGAAATCCTAAAAGTCAGGACATGATATGGAGACCAGGCGCACCACCACAACGATTTAGTAGCGGAGATTTAGCATTCCTAGTTGATGGCAATGCAGCAAGACCAGCCGGAGCAGGCGCAGCTGCATCAGGCGCCGGATTAGGTGGAGGAGGATCTATAGACTATAATAAATTAGCCGCAGCCATGGCAAATGTACAAATAACAATAGATCCATTATATTCATCAACTACAATGAACAACGGAACATTTACTGCATAAGGAGAAAACAATGCCAATAACACCACCACCAGCACCAAATAGTTTTCAAATTTCAAACAAATGGACACCTGGCTCAACATATTCCAGTTGGGTAAATAATTCATTGTTTCCACACATACAAAATGGAGCAAATCACCCTCCATATTATCAAGGAAGTACCACAGTATTTACAACACAAAACAATAAAATAGATTCAAGCAATTTATTTCCAGATCACCCTAAACGAGCTAAAGTAGCATCAGTATATCCATTTCCGTCAATAGGTACTCAAGGATATGTTAAATTGTCTGAATTGACACAAGCTGAGCTAATGCAAGTTACTATAAAAAAATTCAATCAGCCTGAAACTAAACTGGGTGCTAATAACATTGTAGGAAGTTCAAAATTAAGTAAAATAGATGTTGATCCATCAGATCCAATAAATAGAGTTATATCTAAAGATACAAATATTACTAAAGAAGATGCAACCCAAAGAACTATCACAGCATTGGCATTAGGTGCCGCAGCAAATCTTGGAAATCCTAGAGTAACACAATTAGGATCATCTGTAGCTGGAGAAGTTGGAGAAACAAATACATCATTATATAATACTACGCCATTTTTAAATTTAAAGCCAATACCATATTTGCCATATCAAGATTTTAGATCTAGAAGAGGAACCCAACCAGGAGATCTAATTGGAAAACGATTGGACGGAGCGGCTACAGTAGCTAGAAATGCATTACAAGGATTATCAGACGGACTTGCTAGATCTACAGCGTACGCTGCAGCAAGTGCCACGGTAGGAGCATATAGTGCGTTTAATCGAGAAGCTACTTATGGCTGGGGAGAACATGGAAATAAATATGCATTAAGAAATGACTTCACAGCAAAAAGCCATGTAGCTACAATATGGGATAATGAAAAAAATGAATGGAAAACTCCAGGCATAAAAGATCCAGTTGCAAAATTAACTCCGTTTCGTGGAGACAAAGTAACAGTTATTGATTTTAAAACATCTACATTAGCCGGAGTATATAATTGGGATCCGCTAGTATCAAAAGATTTTACTAGCGGCGACAAAACAAAATTAGGTTCTGCAATAGGAGCAAAATTAAATTCAATTGGAACTACCCAAGACTTTATAAAATTCTTTTTTACCGGTCCAAAATTAATACCCGGCGATGCTAATAAAGATGAATCTGACGACGTAATGGTATTTCGAGCTGTTATAACTAGTTTAACAGATTCATTTAATCCACAATGGAATCCTATACAATTTATAGGAAGAGCAGACCCAAATTACCATTATGGAGGATATGCAAGAGATATCAATTTAGATTTTACAGTTTACGCAACAGACAGAGACGAATTAAAACCAATTTGGAGAAAATTAAATGCATTAGCAAGTTATACCGCTCCAGAATATGATGGTTCAACCATTGGATTAAAAGGTCCGTGGATGCGTATGACAGTTGGAGATTTAATTTATCAACAACCAATGTTTATTAGCAGTTTATATTATACATTAGTTGATTCAGATACAACCTGGGAAATTAATATAGAAAAAGACCCAGCTAATATGGAAGTACCTAAAAAAATACAAGTATCTTTGGGAGCTACATTAGTAACAGATAACTTGCCACAAAAAGGCGGAAAAATGTATACATTAGCAAAACAATTTGGAGCTAATGCAGTACCTAAAGAAGGAACAGATAATTGGTTGAGTGATATGGAAACTAATGAACAAATAATACAAAAAACTATTGAATCTTTCGATAATAAAAGAGAAAATCAAGAAGAAACCTTTAATAATAACAGAGAATTGTCCAAAAAATTATCGCAATTTTTTGGTCTATAGACATTACAAATATTTTAGGATAAACTAATGAGTAGATATTCAACATCAAAACAAATAAAAGATAAAGATGGACCTAGAAGAGTAAATACTACTATAGTTCCACCAGTACCAAAGTCTGATTTAGATACATATATACAAGTTACTAGTCCAGAACGATTAGACAAATTAGCATATGAATTTTATAACGACGCAAGTCAATGGTGGATAATTGCTGCAGCAAATGGATTAGGAAAAGGAACATTAGCAGTCCCAGAAGGTAGCAGAATTCGAATACCATCAAAAACTGCAATACAAGATTTAATATCAAATACAAATAAAGAACGATAAGGTTATATAATGGCATCTGGCGATATATTTTATTCAAGCGTAGATCCTAATTTACAAAAAGAATTAAACGCACGTGCAAACGCAGGGTTTACTAGTAGAACTAACAAAGATCTAGATTTTATGTTAGGTAAAATTGGCAATGTAGAAATACGAGCCTATACAGGAAATTCTCCAGATACACGTACAGTTATACCAATTGACGAATTTGGAGTATTAGGAGGAAGAGTTCCTATAACAGCATCTTATTTGCCTACCGGTACAGGTGGATATCTAAGAGATGGATCTAGTTATAGAATACCACCGATAATAACATTAGCAGAAATTAATATTGGTGACCATACAATGGGTTTGTTAAATAAAGCTACTGTTAATATAATAATTCCAGATCCAACAAGAGATTTTGATAACTTTGAAAAAATATGGTTTAGGCCTGGTCGACACGCTACTATTATTTTCGAATATCCGGATTCAGCAGTAATTACTAGTCCTGGATTATTGTCAGATGATACAATTCCAAGTGAAGAAAAATTAAAAGAACAATTTCCAAATGATACTATTGAAATTAGATCAACATTAAAAAAGATAAATCGTGTTAGGTTTGATGGATTAATAACATCATTTCAATTTTCATATCAACAAGACGGAAGTGTTGAGTCTACTATATCATTAACTGGTACTAGTAATGTATATACAGATGTTTCTATGTTAATGCAAACTAATACAGAAGAAACTGGATCTGCTAATACAGATAAAGACAAAAATACAGGAACTAAAACATTTTACAATGTATTAAAAAACAATGTTAATGATATAATCAACAAGAATAGTAATGACAATAATATTACATATGGCGAAGTATTAGTTAATAATAAATCAGATCATGGAATAATATGGGGACCTAGATATAATGAAAAAGGATTTGGATTTGCAAGTTATAATGAAAATGACAAACAAAATGAACTTAAGTATGTAACATTAGGATATTTAATTGATCAGTTAAATAAAAATATAACAAAAAAATTAAACTCTACCGTACAGAATCCAGCAGTTATATGTAATGATGAAATATGTTTTAGTAATGTATATCCAGAATTAGTTTCTGCAGATCCTACTAAAATATTATTATGGCCTGGAACAAATAATACTTCTGTTAACGAGTATAAATCATTGAATCCTAATGTTCTGAGTACTATAATTTGGTTAGGACAAGTTAATCCTATTTCGCAAGGATTCATAAATAATTCTTTAGCATTTCCAAGTAGAATATATATTGAAATGCAAGTTATAAAACAAATCAATGAAAATACAAAAACATTGAATGACTTTTTAAAATCAATTAGTGCAACAATATATGAATATACTGGAGGAGCTATTAATATGAACTTAATAACTCATCCTAAAGAACCAGATAAATTATTATATTATGATGCAAAATATCAAGGAAATAATAAATCAGCAGTACAAGAATTTGTAGTACCAATGTTTGTACAAACCAAAGTAGAAAAAAATCGAACACAAACTGTATTAGGTACAATTGTTACTGATGTAAAAGTATCTTCGAAATTACCTGATAATATGAAAAATTTATCATATGTTTTAAATGAAGGCACAGAAATTTCTGAATCAGATATTGCTCCATTTGTTGCATATATGTATGCAGATGATGATCAAAAACAAAAGATTCTAGAACGATATAAACAAGATAATGAAAAATATTTGCGAGAGCTACAGGAAACTAAATTTGAATTTTCAAAAGATCCAGAATCAGAACAAAATATAAATCGATTAAAAGGAGCATTAGTTAAATATATTCAATATCCAACTGATGATATTGAAAAATCAAATTTATTAAGTGCTCCCGTATATCCATTCGATGTAGAATTTACTATTGACGGAATTAACGGATTTAAATATGGTGATGTACTTGAAATTCCAATATTACCAACTAGATATTCTGAACAAACAATATTTAGTGTTATTAACGTAGTTCATACTATTGACAGTACTGGGTTATGGAGTACTAAAATAAAATGTATAATGAGACCTAGGATAACAAAATGATATTTCGGCAAAAAGTATATTACACCCTAGATGAAATTTCTGAAAATTTATATACAAGTGGGTCAGAATGGATGTTAACTGATAGTACTGAATATATCGGATTATATCACAAATATACTACTGGTGAAATTTATACACAACCTACATGGGACTTTTTTAAATCACAAGTTTTAATTCCATACAAAGAACTAAATGTTGATAATAATGTATATAATGATTTAAAACCTGATATTAAAACCGAGTATAATTCAATACAAACATATTATCCAGAAATTGGAATTCAAGAAAGATCTATTGGTTCGATAACAAGATATTTTATTAAGCGAGTAAACAGTAATTCAATTATTGAAATTAATAAACAGCAATTTGAAGATTATAATTCTAAGAAAATAGACCCAAATATAAATGTAGCTGTTAGTTTAATGTGGTCAATTTCTGGTAAAGTAGATGATGTATTTCAAGGAAATGTATTAGAAAAAGGCGTTAAAACAAAAAATATAGAATCTATAAAACAAGCAGAAACAAAAATTCTAGGACTTTCTGCCAAATTAACAAATCTATTAGAATTTTACACAGATACAGAATTTATAGTTCCCACTGACATCAATCCAAAATAATTCTTGGATTTCTGAAAATTATTAATTATTATATTATTGTATGATAGTTGATGATAAAGAAGAACTAGATGTAATATTCGATTACATGAAAGATAAAACGGTATTATTAGTACCAATACTTTCCGACCATAAATTACACCCAATCATAAATAATATATCGTGTATATACATATATACAGAAGACGGCGTAGAGCGCATCATTCCCATGCAACATACCGAACAAATACGGGGCTTTAAAGACCAGTTAGCCCGCTTTCTCAACTTAGAATCTATCTTTGTCCATGACAAAAAGGTATGGTTACAAATGGGCGGTAATGATGCCGTATACGATGTCAAATCTTTGTGGTGGTATACGTATAATGAGGCATATGATGAGAATTATTATTATACAAGTGCACATCATTTTTATTGGAGAAGACATACCAATTTAAATCATATTAATGCAGTAGTTCCATTAATGCAACATTTAGAGATGTGTCAGAAAATTCGCAAGTATGCTTGGCCAATGATTATCAATTCAAAATTAACTACATCATACAATCAATTTAATTCTATATATCCAAAACTTTTTGCTGAAATTGAATCTAACGGGATGCAAGTTACTAGGTCGTTCAAAATGAATGATTTAATAACGGATGGTCGAGTTTATTCTCAATATCACTATCATACAACAACAGGGAGGCCATCCAATGCATTCCGAGGATTCAACTTTGCAGCAATGAATAAAGAAGATGGTACAAGAGATGCATTTTGTAGCAGATTTGAAAATGGTGCATTAATTGAAATGGATTTTGATGCTTATCATATTAGACTGATAGCTAGGTTAATTGGATATGATTTACCAACCACATCAGTTCATCAATATTTTGGTAAGCAATATTTTGGGAAAGAAGAATTGACAGATGAAGAATATGAAAAAAGTAAACAAATAACATTTAGATTGTTATATGGAGGAATTGACAAAGAATTTTTAGGTATTCCATTTTTCGGAGAAGTAAATAAATATATAAGTGAACTTTGGGCTGAATGGAAAAAACAAGGAGTTATATATACTCCCGTTGAAAGAAGACCTATTAATTCAAGCACATTTCCAGATATGACAAAAAATAAATTGTTTAATTATTATTTACAAGCATTAGAAACTGAGTTTTCGGTTAGAAGAATGATGCAAGTACAAAACACATTAAAAGATTATAAAACCAAATTAATATTATATACTTATGACTCATTGTTATTTGATGTTCCAGTTACTGAGGCAAAAGAAGTATTAATTAAGGTTAAAAACATTCTCCAAGGCGGAGAATTTCCGGTTAAATGTAAAGTCGGAAATATTTATAGTAAAATGAATAATATATCGTTATGAATAAAGTAAACGAAATTTTAACAGAGTGGACATATCAGTTAGAATCAGGATACCCCAAAAAAGATGAAGATTATATAGTGTTGCAAAATATATTGCAAGAATCCACTGATTTTGATCAATCCAAAATACACCGAATAGTTGATAGAGCTAGAGGGTTACAGGAGGATGAAGTACCAAATGAAGTCATTAATGATGATACTCCAGAAAATATACCAGACAGTGAAGTAAATGTTGTCGTAACCGAATTGATGTCTGTTTTTAGAAATATAGCTAACAAATATGCAGAATACATAAGAGTAATTAATTCATTTGCGCCAGGATCGGTAGGATCAATGTCTGAATCAATATTGGCAGGCCTGATAAATAAATATACAAACGCAACTGCAGAAGCAGTTGGAATGAAAAATGAATTAACTGATATAACTGTAGGTACACATCATATATCTTTGAAGGCGTCATTAGGATCTAAAGTAATACCATTGTCTGTAGATACAAAAAATTGGCCCATTGGGCAATCAGCAGAAAGTAAAACTAAATGGTATGAAAAATATCAAAAATATGCAGCTGGATCTGAAGGCGACAAAACAGAACCATATGGTGATAAGTCTATTAAATTTCTTCAAACAATCAACCAAATGAAAAACAGTGAAGAGTCAGAAATATATAATATAATTATAAACAGACTAATAGCTATAGCAAAAAAATTATCCGACGTCAATTTTATTTGGATAGAAAAAGAAATTCCACAATCAAGTAAAATATTGAAAAGTTTAACTATACACGTACGAGAATATGAATATGAAAATATCATGAAAGAATTTTTAAATTCATATTTATATTTAAGTCCAAAATCTTGGGGATTGGTTGGAGAGGATGGTACTATAATTATAGGTGCCGAAACAGGTAAAGAATTAAATATACACCCTAGGTTTATTAAAAAAACAGGTACGGAAGAAAATACACAAAGAATTGAATTTCCAATACCAACTTTTGATCGAATCGAAAAACAAAAAGAAGTTACTGACGCAATGTTAAATTCATTAGAACAAATATCTCAGACTTTATATGGAAAGTAAATAGTGAAAACACAACTTCTTTGCACCTTCGCTCATAGAAATAATTTAGATATAGTAACAGAATATATCAAACAAAATTTTACAATACCAGAGCATAGAATATTTGTATTTTCAAATGATGAAATAAGAAGTGAATTGTATTGTACATTTAATGCCGAGGATAATGGATTTCGAGGAAAAAACACAATTAGTATACACCGAAAGAAAGAGACAAATACACTTTATACGGTTAATGCATTAAACGAAGTAATAATGAATTTAAACAATGGAATACTAGATAAAAGCATGTTATTGCCCTGGGAGAATTTTGAAAATTCATTCTTGTTAACTACCGAGAATGGGTATAAACGAGTTGAACTAGTATTTGTGAAAAGAATTAGTTTTTAAGTTATATTTATATTATATAATGGAGTAAAATAACATCATGAAAAAAAATATTCTAGCAGAAAATATGAGAAGGTTCAATACTAAGAATTTGAATGAATATGAAAAGAAACAAGGACCAGGACAAAACCCAGATAGGCATAAAGTCAACATTGACGATATTGATGTACATTCAATTGAATTTGAAGACGTATTCCATTGGGACCGCCCGGATTATGTAGATGCATTTATTTCATATGCAGAGTTTAATGACGGCACACCATTGAATGATGATCAAATGGATTGGATAATGGATAACGAAGGTGATTGGGTGCATGACCGACTTCAAGCACATTTACACTAAAGATAAAAGAAAATTATGATTAAATTAAAAAAATTATTAGCAGAAGCAGAAGAGCAAAGATCCAATGATCCAGTTGCTGTACTATCTCATGAAATACATAATTATTTAACTAAAAAGCATCCCAATTTCCAAAAATTAGAAATGCCATTTTTTAATGGTGGTGGAGAAAAACTCAACCAATATGCTAAAACAGCCAATGATGCAGCTTTAAACAAATTAATATTACAATGGTGGGAGTTATATAAACAAAAATATAATGAACCAAATTCGCCATCATGGGCGTTAACAGCATCAAGTGATTCAAATGATGGTTCAATGAATATATATGCAAATTATTATAATTATGATACAAATCAGAGTAGTGTAGGACCAGTTAATATAAATAAGACATTAGATAAAGATCTTTTAGATTCCATATTAAATGATATTAATGTTGAGATTGAAATTAACAATCAAGATAATGATTGGGAAGGAACTGGTGAAGGTTTAGAAAGAGTCGATTCTCTTATAAGATTTGATTGTGAAATTAAAATAGGAAATGACGAAATTGATTTGGATATTGAATTCGATGAAAATGGAGATGTAGAAAATATTAATATTAAAGATCCGGATCTAGCAAAAAGACATGGAATTACTTCTGATTCAGTTATGAAGTACTTATTAAACCAAGGAATATGATGAAATTAAAATCATTATTAAACGAAAAATATTTAGGCTTTGGAAATCAAGGTAAAAAACCCATCGTCCAGGAAGATCAACAAATAGACGACGCTGTTAAACAAATAGTAAATAAATTAATTAGCATTAATATAATAAACCCAAATGATAGAAGAAGAGCAGAGCAAGCATTAGATATAGAATTAAGTGGAATTAGATTTGGTGGAGGATTAGAAGATACAAAATTTGATAGTACCGGCATAGAAGATACAGAACTTATGCCAGGAGAACCAGACCAATATAAAGACTTAACTAAAGGCTACGGCCAATTTTAAAATAAAATTTAAGTTATGAAACACGAACAACTAGTTAGTTATATACAAGGCGTTTTAGATGCCAATAAAAAGATAAAAATTGAAATTAATAAGGTTACTAAAATTGAAACCTTAGAGAATGGAGAAATTGTAGAAAGGCTGATTGAAAAAGCCATTGAAAAGTATAACAAACAAACTTAACGAATAACTTTGAATTAACAAATTAATTACATATATTATAATTAATAACTAAACAATATAAACAATTAACTAATAAAGGAGTAAAAAATGAGTTTAGATTTAGACGCCATTAAGGCAAAACTTACACAATTAAACAAGACAGACGACAGAAGAAATAATCTTTGGAAACCTGAACCAGGTAAGCAAACGATTCGAATTGTACCTTATGTACATCGCAAAGAAAACCCTTTCCTAGAAATGTATTTTCATTATGATATCGCAAAGCGTAGTATGCTTTCGCCTATCACATTTGGCAATGCAGATCCTGTAGTAGAATTTGCTGAAAAGCTTAAGAAAACAGGTGATAAAGACGAATGGATAATGGGTAGAAAAATCGAGCCAAAGATGAGAACTTATGTTCCTGTTATTGTTAGAGGTAAAGAATCTGAAGGAGTTAAATTTTGGGGGTTTGGAAAAACCGTATACTCAGAATTGCTTTCAATAATTTCAGACCCAGACTACGGTGATATTACCGACCTAATGAATGGTAGAGATATTACAGTAGAATTTACACCAGCAGAAGGCTCTGAGAGGTTTCCAAAAACTTCAATCAGAGTGAAGCCAAATACTTCGGCAGCAACTGAAGATAAAGGCATTGCTGAAAAAGTCATGAATCAATTAAAGATTACAGACTTATTTCCCGAGCCAACTTATGAAGAACTAGAACAGGCACTAGCAGATTGGATGAATCCAGAAAATGCTGATTCAGATACTACGACACCTTCAACAAATGGTGAAGCAAAATCTGAAACTACTACTAAAACTGAACCTAAAAAGTCAGCTGATGTAGCAACTGCATTTAATGATTTATTTAATAAATAGGAGTCTACTATGGCAAAGAAAAAGAGTGAACTGGAAGACTCGTTGGCCGCAACATTGGCCGAGAGTATCAATAAACAGTTCAAGGGTCAAAATTACAAAACTGCGTTCTTTCTAGATGGAGATGAAGATGCACCTACAAATGTGCATGAATGGATTTCATCTGGGTGTTCAATGCTAGATTTGGCTATTTCAAATAAACCAAATGGAGGTTTTCCTGTTGGTAGAATTACCGAAATAACAGGACTAGAAGCTTCAGGTAAATCATTACTTGCAGCCCACACCTTAGCAGAAACACAAAAGAGAGGCGGATTAGCAGTTTATATTGACACTGAATCTGCAACTAGCTCTGAATTCTTAACAGCAATAGGAGTTGATTTAAAATCAATGCTATATGTTCCAATGGAAACAGTTGAGGAGATATTTGAAACTATCGAAACAATTGTAGACAATGTAAGACAATCAGACAAAGATCGATTGGTAACAATCGTGGTAGATTCAATAATGGGAGCATCAACAAAAATCGAAATGGATGCTGAATATGATAAAGATGGTTATGCAACATCAAAATCTATTATTCTATCAAAAGCTATGCGTAAGGTAACTAACTGGATAGCAAGAGAAAGAATATGTTTAATATTCACAAATCAATTGAGAACAAAGTTAGGTGTTAGCTTTGGAGACCCATGGACGACAGCGGGAGGTAAGGCATTACCATTCCACTCATCAGTAAGATTAAGGCTGAAGTCGTTAGGACAAATCAAAGCAAAAGTAAATGGTGTAGAACAAGTGGTAGGAATAAAAACCAAGGTCACAATCGTGAAAAACAGAATGGGACCTCCACATCGTTCTATTAATTATGATATATATTTCGATTCAGGAATTGATAATTATGGAGGGTGGTTAAATATCATGAAAGACTTCAAACTAGTAAAACAAGGCGGAGCCTGGTATACTTATGAAGACGTAGATGTTAACACCGGAGAGGTTTTAGAAGAAATAAAATTTCAATCTAAAGACTTCGCTGAAAAAATAATTAACAAACCAGATATCCATGATCGATTATACAATCGAATTTGCGAAGCATATATCTTCAAATATGTAGCCGGTATAGACGGTGGCATTGATGATGTAGTCGTAGATGAAGAAATAATAAATGAAGAAGGATAATGAGTAAGTATCAAGAATTATTTAACCAGTTACAAAAAGAAAAGGCAAATAGGCCATCAGGCGTCAATGATCACATCATGATATTTGATGGTCTAAACACCTTTATTAGAGCATTCTCAGCAACTCCTTCATCAAATGAAGATGGCGATCACGTAGGAGGAATTACCGGATTTTTATATAGTATAGGAAAATGTGTAAGAGACTTCAAACCAAGTCGTTGCATTGTAGTATTTGATGGAGTTGGTGGCTCTAGGAGAAGAAGAAAGATAAATAAAGATTATAAAGCAAATCGAATTAATAAAACAAAATTAAGAAGACACGACCATTACGATATAACCGTCGAACAAGAACAACAAGAAATGCGCCGTCAATTTAGCAGAGTGGTTTCATATTTAGATTGTTTGCCTGTTACATTTTTAGCGATGGACGGAATTGAGGCAGACGATACTATATCATATATAGTTGGGATGTTTGACGAAGATATATTAAAGCCAAAAGAAGAACAAAGTAAATTTACAATTGTTTCAACAGACAGAGATTTTTATCAATTAATAGATAATAGAATACGAGTATGGTCTCCTATCAAAAAGAAAATGTATACCACAGAAACGGTACTAGAAGAATTTGGAGTACATCCAGCAAATTATGTAATGTATAGAACATTTACAGGCGACAAATCGGATAATATACAAGGTGTTAAAGGAATAGGACCAAAGACATTATTAAAACACATTCCTGATTTAGCATTATCATTGGATTATACGCCGGCAGATCTTCGGGGAGATTGTATAGAAAAATTAGATGAATCTAAAACATATCAAAAGATGTTAGACAATATAGATTTAATTGAAGAAAATTGGGACTTAATGAATTTAAATATTTTAAATTTTCCAGCACAAACAAAATCAAATATTCGCAACATTATAAATGCTCCAATAACCACATTAAATAAAGTCGAATTTCGCAGATTATTTATGGAAGATAAAATGTGGTCGATTATGAAAAATATGCCAGATTGGTTGAACAATACGTGGCTTTCTTTAAGTGCCTTCGCACAACAAACACATAAATAGTATTGGATTACTGTTTTTATTTTAATATAATAAGTTATGACAGATAAATTAAGTGAGTATGGTTGGTCGTTTCAAGTAAAAGTGCTTGCGGCTATGTTTATTGACCGCTCATTTTTACAACAAATTGCAGATATTATACAACCCGAATATTTTGAGTCAGATGCAAATAATTGGGTATTAGATGTTATATTAGATCATTTCAGAGAATATAAAACTCCACCAAGTAAAGACGTATTAAAAGTAAAAGTAACAGAAATTACTGATGATGTATTTAAAACAGCAGTTTTAGAACAATTAAAGGATATATTTCGGTATATGGAGTCAGATGACTTAACGTTTGTAAAAGACGAAATATTAAAATTCTGTAAAAATCAAGAAATTAAGCGAGCAATTATGGATTCTGTTAATTTATTGCAAATGGGCAATTATGATGAAATAAAAAGCAAAATTGATTCTGCTATGAAGGCAGGTGCTGATACTGATATTGGACATGAATATAAAAAAGAGGTAGTAGCAAGATATACAGACTCTGCACGGGATACTATTAGTACCGGATGGGATGTAATTGACGATTTAATGGATGGTGGATTAGGAAAAGGAGAATTAGGTGTAGTAATGGCACCAGCAGGAATTGGTAAATCTTGGTTGCTTATTAATATTGGAGCAAATGCAGTAAAACAAGGAAAAACAGTTATACATTATACATTAGAATTAAATGACAATTATGTAGGACAGAGATATGATAGTGTAATAACAGGAATTGCAGCACAAAATTTAAAAAATTACACAGATGACATTGAAGAAAAATTAGAAACATTACCTGGGGAATTAATCATAAAATATTACCCAACAAAATCTACAGGAGTAATGGGAATTAAAGCCCATATTGAAAAAACTGTAATGTTAGGAAATAATCCAGATTTAGTAATAGTAGATTATGGTGATTTATTAAAAGTAAATAATAAAAAAGATAAACACGAAGCATTAGAAGAATTATATGAAGAAATGCGGGGAATGGCAGGAGAATATGAAATACCAGTATGGACTGCGTCCCAAGCAGGAAGAGCGGCACTAGAAATGGATATAATTGAAGCAGACAAAATTGCATCATCATATGGTAAAGTAATGGTTGCTGATTTCTTAATGTCACTTGCAAGAAAAGTAGAAGACAAATTATCTGGAACAGGTAGAGGCCATGTTATAAAAAATAGATTTGGGCCTGATGGAATTACATTGCCAAGCAAGATAAATACCAATAATGGACAATTTCAATTTTTCGAACCACAAACATCTCAAGGAAAACAAACGACACAAACAATGAAGAGTGGTGAGAATATTTTAAAACAAAGTTTAGCACAAAAATTTAAAGATCTGGGCGGAAGTTTGGGTTGATAATTATATTTATAATTGACAAAGGCTCAAATTGAATTGGGCCGTTTTTTATCTAATATCATTAACAAAAGGAGTCATAAATGAACATATCGAACAAAATATTATCAGACATCACCGTATATATGAAATACGCAAAATACATTCCGGAGTGGAATAGAAGAGAAACATGGGAAGAGCTAGTAACAAGGAATAAAAATATGCATATTAAGAAATATCCTACGTTAAAAGACCAAATTGATAATGTTTATGAGTTTGTTTATGATAAAAAAGTTTTACCATCAATGCGGAGTATGCAATTTGGCGGTAAGCCAATTGAAATGTCTCCAAATAGGGTTTATAATTGTGCGTATTTACCAATTGACCACATTGACTCGTTTAGTGAAACAATGTTTTTGTTATTAGGCGGCACAGGAGTAGGATATTCAGTTCAAAAACACCATGTAGCAAAACTTCCTCCAATTAATAAACCATATGCTAAAAGAAAAAAGAGATTTTTAATTGGAGATTCAATCGAAGGGTGGGCAGACGCAATTAAAGTATTAATGAAATCATATTTAAATGGAAGAAGTTCTAAAATTGAATTTGACTTTTGTGATATTAGGCAAAAGGGAGCACAATTAGTAACATCAGGAGGAAAAGCCCCAGGACCACAACCATTAAAAGAATGTATTTTAAAAATAACAGGACTTTTAGAAAATAAAGAAGATGGAGAACAATTAAATACATTAGAGGTACACGATATTATTTGTTATATAGCAGATGCAGTATTAGCAGGTGGCATTCGTAGAGCAGCCCTTATATCTTTATTTTCGGCTGATGACAATGAAATGATTAGTTGTAAATCAGGTAAGTGGTGGGAATTGAATTCACAAAGAGGTCGTGCTAATAATTCCGCAGTTTTAATGAGACACAAAATTAGTAAAGAATTTTTCTTTTCGTTATGGAAAAGAATGGAATTAACCAAATCAGGAGATCCTGGTATATATTTAAGCAATGATAAAGACTGGGGAACAAATCCATGTTGCGAAATAGCATTAAGACCATATCAATTTTGTAATTTATGTGAAGTTAACGTAAGCAATATTGAATCACAACAAGATTTGAATGAAAGAGTCAAAGCCGCAGCATTTATAGGTACACTTCAAGCAGGATATACTAATTTCCATTATTTAAGAGAAATTTGGCAAGAAACCACAGAAAAAGAAGCATTAATTGGTGTTTCAATGACCGGTATTGCAAGTGGTAGAGTTCTTGGATATGATATGAAAAAAGCAGCTGATGTAGTAAAAAGAGAAAATTCAAGAGTTGCAAAATTAATTGGAATTAATAAAGCCGCAAGATGTACGACAGTAAAACCTGCGGGAACAACATCATTAACATTAGGAACATCATCAGGAATACACGCATGGCATAATGATTATTTCTTAAGAAGAGTTAAAGTGGGAAAAAATGAAGCTATTTATAGGTATTTAGCTGAAAACCACCCTAACCTATTAGAAGATGACTTAGAAAGACCACATGATACTGCTTGGATATGTTCACCACAAAAAGCACCAAAAGGATCTATTTTTAGAACAGAGTCTTGTTTTGATATGCTAGAAAGAGTAAAAAAAGTAGCCAATGAATGGGTAAAATCTGGACACAGAACCGGGTCAAATACTCATAATGTATCTGCAACAGTTTCTTTAAGAAATGAAGATTGGGATCTTGCAGGAGAATGGATGTGGGAAAACAGAAATCACTATAATGGTTTAGCTATATTTCCTTTCTGGGGTGGAGATACAACCCATCCACAATTACCACTCGAAGATATTACTAAAGAAAAATATGAGTCATTAATTGCAGATTTAATAGAAGTAGACCTTTCTGAAATTGAAGAAATAACAGACGAAACTAACCTAGCAGGCGAATTAGCTTGTGCCGGCGGAGCTTGCGAGATAATATAATGAGAGCAGACGATTGGATAACAAGATTATATTATGGTTTGGATATTTCCGATAATTTTATTATATTAAATAAAAGAAATGAAATTTGAATTTTTAGAACCAGAGAACGTAGACAGTAAAATGTTTCGCCGATGTGTTAAAGTTATATTAAAACAATCACCACTACAACTTCATATGACTAATGATTTATGTCTAAAACGATATAAAAAAAATATCGTGGACTTTATATCTTATTTAATTAAAATAGGAGAAAAATTAGAAGAATATGAAGATTGTAGTAAATTGATTATACAACAAAAAGATTATAAAACGTGGGTACGAATTAATTTAGATACTATTAATAGCATTTCGAAATTAATAAAAAATACCGAAGAAAATATAAAAAATGACAATAGAAAAAAGCATTGAATTAGTTAGAGAAGGATTTGCTAATGGAGTAGTTCCAGGAGGTCCTTTATCAGATCAAGAAAGACAACAAATGATACAAAATGCAGCGTATGCATTTGGTAATTTTTTAGATGCACTAGGATGTCATTGGCAAGATGATCCAAATTCGGATAATACTCCAATGCGTGTTGCTAAAGCATATGTAAATGATTTATGGGCAGGTAGATACGAAGGAGCTCCAGATATTACAGCATTTCCATCTGATGGTTATGATGGTATGGTATTTGAAGGCGGCATTCCTTTAACATCGATGTGTTCACACCACCACCAAACTATATTAGGCAAAGTTCATGTAGCTTATATCCCAGGGGAAGATAGCAAAGTAATTGGATTGAGCAAATTAAATAGATTAGTAGAACATTTTGCTAGAAGAGGAGCAATACAAGAACAATTAACAGTTGCAATACATAATGCTATTGATACTATTATATGTAATAATAAAGGAGTAGCAGTTATGGTAGAAGCTACTCATAATTGTGTACAATGTAGAGGAGTTAAACATGGCGGAGCATCAATGAAAACTTCAAAGCTAACAGGAGCATTTAAAGATGATAGTGCAACTAGAGCAGAGTTTTACGAATTTATAAGAGGTTATAATTAAAATTTAAATATATGAAACAACCAGACGCAAAAAAACACCAAACAATAAGTTTTATTAAATCAGGAATAAGAATATTAGGTTATATATTAATTCCTTTTGATTTACCTTTAGCAGCAGGTATTCTAGTATTTAGTGAATTTATAGGAATAGTAGAAGAATTAGTATAATGGGAAAATTTCAATCAACAAAAATATTTGACAACTACTCAGTTGCAATAAGACAATGGAAAGCACAACATTCACATTGTCAGTTATTACATGGGTATGCTTTAAAATTTAAAGTATGGTTTGAATCTAATACTCCATTTGATGAAAATATGGGGTTAGATGATATGAATTGGATTGTAGACTATGGTGGATTTAAAGATAAGCCAATTGGAAATGGTTTAAAATCATGGATGAATGATATGTGGGACCATACCTTATTAATTCAAAAAGATGATCCTTATTATGATATATTCGAACAAATGGGACAAATGGGATTGGCTAAAGTACATTTTTTAGATAAAATGGGAGCTGAATCTTGTGCTAAATTAGTTTATGATCATTTTAATGATGTTTTATCTAAAACTGATGCTGGAAGATGCAAAGTAGTAAAGGTAGAATGTTTTGAAAATGATAAAAATTCATCAATATATTATGGGTAGAAAAGAAAAATGGATAGCCGAAGCTAAGGGGAAAGTTAGACCTGGCTCTACTATAGATAGATTTCACCAATTGGTAGATTGGGATGAGTCTTATAGAACTCGTAACCATCTTAAGAGAAAAATGAGGAGAAGAAAATGGTTTGGATGGATAGATGATATTATGTTTAATATTAAATTAAAAATATTATCACGACAAAGACAAAGAAAAAATAAAAAATGAAAACACTATTTACAGTAATAATTTCATCAGTGTCAGGATTTTTTCTAGGAAGACATTTGAAGTTTAGATCTAAAAACTACGGAGTTACAAGAAAAATGTTTTTAACACTCGAACGGGGTGAAATAGACAGAAAAATAGAAATTGCCTTAGATTTAGAAGACTATGGTGCAGCAATGACATTACACAGAAAAAGAGAAAAATTAGATAATAAGTTAAAACGAGTTAAAAAAAGAGAAGAAAAAAGAAATGCACGACAAAAATCTAATAGAAGAACCAAATCTTAGTAAAATAATGGGAAGGAAAATGGGGGCCTTAAAACGAATAGAAGATTACAATAAAGTATTACCCATTTGTGAAGTATACCGATGTGTTCAGTCAGAGGGCAGTAGATTTGGAAGACCAACTATTGCTGTTAGAACAACAGGATGTACCCATCGGTGTTATTTTGGAGAAGGCGGTTGGTGCGATTCTTGGTATACAAGTATCCACCCAGAAAAAGGAACATTTTGTTTCAATGACATTGTAAAAATATATGATGAAAATCCTCATGTAAAAGAAATGATGTTAACTGGTGGTTCGCCTACAATGCACAAAACATTAGTAAATGAAATAACACATTTTGCTAAAAAGAGAGGAATATTTGTTACAATTGAAACAGAGGGTAGTCATTTTCTAGAAACAGATTATCCAATTGATTTAATATCACTTTCGCCCAAGTTTTCAAATTCAATTCCTAAATTAGGAACCAAAACACCTAAGGGAGTTGATGTAGATGAAAGAATGATCAAACAACATAATAAATTTAGATTAAACACTACTACAGCATTTAAGACCCTTCAATATCATAAAGATTATCATTTCAAGCCAGTATGGGATGGTACGGAAGAAAATTTACAAGAAATTGAAGAATATAGGCAACTTATGTTTATTCCAAAAAATAAAACATATATAATGCCGGCAGGAGATACAAGAGAAGAATTAATACGAATGTATCCTATAGTATTCGAGATGGTAGCAGAACACGGATATAATATGACAGGAAGAGACCATATTATAGCATATAACACAGAAAGAGGAGTATGATGGAAAATTTTGCAGAGGCATTTGAAATAATAGATGAAATTGAAGATTCGGCAGGAGAGTGTTGTGCAATAACATTAGACCCAGATGAAATTATAGAAAAATGTGGTAAATTACGAAATATATTACAAATTATTATAGAGGAAAATAAGTTATGAAAATGAAACCAATCGGAGATCAAGTACTTTTAAAAGAACATGAAAAAGCTGATAAAACAGAAGGCGGTATTATATTAGTTGATGGTGCATATGATGAAGAATTTGTATATGCAGATGTAATATCAGTTGGAGCCGGATTGTTTACACAAACAGGAAATAGAATACCAATGACTGTAAAAGTTGGAGATCGTATTTTAATTAGCAAGAACAATTTAGGTGGACAAAAGAAAGTTAAATTAGATGGGGAAGAATATATTTTAGTGAGGGAAATGGAAATATCAATGGTATCGGTAGAACAATGAAAAAATTAATAGACGAACACGATTTAAGTATTAAGATAAAAATACTTGCTAAACAACTTTCTGATGATCACAGAGATAGTAAAACTCCAGTAGTGGCAGTTTGCATCTTAAATGGAGGATTCATGTTTTTTGCAGACTTTGTTAGAGCAATGCCAATTGATTTAGAATGTGATTTTATGCGTGTTAAATCATATGTTAAAAAACGAAAACAAGGAGATATTGAGATTACAAAAGATTTAGAAGTTCCTATCAAAGGAAAACATGTTTATATAATCGATGATATATTTGATACAGGCAATACAATGCGAGCAGTTATTGATTATTTGCGAGTTAAGAAACCCAAATCATTGAATATTGTCACTTTATTAAAAAGAGAAGATTCTCCAATCTATGATATAGAATGTCCAGTATATACTGTTATGGATCTTAAAGATGAGTGGGTAGTAGGTTATGGATTAGATGATGACAAAGGACATTGTAGAAATTATAAGAATATATACGAAGTTTAATTTTGATTTTTAAAAAGTATTTCTTATTTTAAAGAAAAATGACTAGAATTAATATTATATCACCGAGTGAATTAACAGATCAGCATTTAATAGCTGAGTATAGAGAAATAACGATGGTACCTGCTGCACTTAAAAGAACGTTAGCAAGTAAAGCAGGTTTATGTATGAATAAAATTAGTAAAAAATTTACTCTTAATACTGGCCATGTTTATTTCTTTTATGATAAAGGATTATATTTAAATAAACGATATAATGAAATAATCGATGAAATGAAATTACGAGGCTTTAATCCAGACCCTAACAGAAAATTCCCAAAAGAAATTTTTCCGGATTTTTTATATAATGATTGGATTCCTTCATATCAAGAGCAACAACTTGTTAGACAACGCATAGAAGAAAAAATAGCAATGAAACCAAATTGGTATCGTCGTACAAAAATAAAAAAATACTTATGATTGAATTATTAGGATGGATAAGCACAGGATTAGTATTAGCAGGATACATTTTCAATTCGAGAGGTCGTACAAGTAATGCAATGATTGCTTGGATAGTTGGAGATACTGGCTGGATAGCTTATGATTTTTTTATTGACAATTATAGTCACTTAGTACTAAGTTTAATAATTATATCTATTAATGTTTATGGTATGTATCGAATATATACAGCGAAAGGATAAATGTATCAAAATATAGCATTTCACAAAAAGACAAACACAATGCACGTGTGGGATGACGAATTAGGTCATCAAACAATAAATTTCCAACCATATGGATACATTCCAGACGAAAATGGAAAATATGTTTCATTAAATGGACAAAAATTAAGTAAAGTTTCTGGAAATCACAAGGATAATAGGAATGCATATGAATCTGACTTAAATGAAGAAGTTAGAACATTAATAGACTTATATTATGATTCGGATAAAGTATCAACCGGACATTCTGATTTCTTTTTTGACATAGAAACAGCAAAAGACGAATATGGATATTCAACTCCAGAAGATGTTCGAACCCAAATAACTTCCATAGCATATTATGATAAAACAGGTAAAGACCGAAGAGTTCTAGTTTTAGATGAACGTAAACGACTATCTGATGATATTATTTATGGAGATAATGTAACTATTGAATCTTTTGGTACTGAAGCTGATATGTTAATTAAATTTATTAATTACTTTTCAGCAATACAGCCAACAGTAATTACAGGGTGGAACACAGATGGATATGATATTCCATATTTAATAAATCGCATTAAAAAAGTATTAGGTCCAAAGTCAGTAAAAAAATTATCTCCAGTAGGAATTGTAGAATGGAATAAACATCGTGAAAAATATAAAATATTTGGGGTATCAAGTTTAGATTACTTGCCACTCTATAAAGCACAGCCAGGAAATGAAAGACCAAATTACCGATTAGACACAATAGCTAAGTTTGAGCTAGGCAAAGGTAAAATTGAATATGATGGAGATTTAGATTTATTATTTGAAACAGATATTAATAAATTTATAGAATATAATATGACTGATGTCGATCTTGTTTATGAATTAGACGAAAAGTTACAGTTAATTAATTTAGCAAGAACAATATGCCACAAAGGACATGTTCCTTATGAAGATGTATACTATTCATCGAAATACCTAGATGGCGCAGCAATAGTAGATTTAAAAAGAAATGGATTGGTAGCTCCAAATAAACAATTTAGGTTTGTCGAAGAAGAACGACAAGATAAATTAGCAGGAGCATATGTAATGCCACCAACACCAGGATTATATAAATGGATCTATGACTTAGATTTAACTTCACTATATCCTAGTATAATAATGAGTCTTAATATTTCGCCAGAAACAAAAGTAGGCGTAATTTCCAATTGGAAACAAGAATCATTATTAAGCAAAGACCCAGTTAGTGTAAAAATTAATGGACAGCCAATTAATGATGTAAAATCATGGTTAATTGAGAATAAATTTACAGTTGCAAGTAATGGGGTAGTATATGATACTAGAGGTGTTGGATTTTTACCTAGAATATTAAAAAAGTGGTTTGCCGAACGTGTTGAGTTTAAAACTGAAAGAGATAAACACAAAGTAGGATCTGAAAAATATAAATTTTACGATGCAGAGCAATTAGCACAAAAAACACTACTTAATAAGTTTTATGGTGTATTAGGATTAAAAACATTTAGGTTTCATGACTTAGACAATGCAGGAGCAATAACAGCCACCGGCCAGAGTGTAATTAAGTTTTCTGCAAAGGTCATTAATGCTTATTATAAAAAAGAAACAGGAAAAAACAATTTTAGAAATGCAACAGGCAAAAGAGTAGATTTTTCATTCTATACAGATACAGATTCAACATTTGTTTCTAGTTTGCCAATTATAGAAAAGCGATATCCTAATTTTGATGAAAATAATGAACAATTTATGATTGAGAAAACAAATGAAGTTGCATCAGAGATACAAAATCATGTAAATGAAATGTATGATCAATATGCATTATATTTTCACAACACAAAAGAACATCGGTTTCAGATTAAACAAGAATATGTAGCAAAATCAGGAGTGTGGATAGCAAAAAAGAGGTATGCCCAATGGGTAATATTCAAAGAAGGAAAATCCACCGATAAATTAGATATAAAGGGCTTAGATGTAGTAAGATCATCTTTCCCTGTTGATTTCAAAGAAATAATGGAAGAGACTCTTTGGTATATACTAAAAGAAAGATCAAAATTAGATACAACTGATATGATAATGGAATTTAAGGATAAAATACAAACATCTGATATTTTAAATGTAATGAACAACACCGGTGTAAAAGAGATTAGCAAATACACTAAAAAAAGGAAGCCGTTTTCTGGTTACCTTAAGGGAACACCAGTTCATGTTAAATCTTCTATTAATTATAATGATATGTTACATCATTTAGGCATTGATAAAAAATTCGCAGCTATTAATGATGGAGATAAAATTAAATGGGCATATCTTAAGACAAATGCAATGGGGTTTGATAGTATTGCATTGAGGGGATATGAAGACCCAAGACAATTAACAGAATTTGTTGAAAGATATATCGATAGAAATAAAATATTTGATAGTGCACTGAGAGGCAAAATAGATGATTTTTATTTAGCAATGAATTGGGATAACTTACCAGAAAATAATAATGTAAATAAGTTCTTTTCATTTGGATAATACAAATAAATTTATTATAATATATAAAAATTATGTACGGAAAAGATCAATGGATAGGCAGAGAAGTAGAAGGTCGTTACTCAGATATGATGACTTTCTTTATTAGAGCATTAGGCGACGGAATCAATGTCGACGACCTATCCCAATACCCACATTATTATTTTACAATTGAATATATGAAAAATTGGATATCCAATCCTAGCCCAAATGGCCTTAATGCAATTCGTGAAATATTAGATACTACTAATAGTGTAGTGACATTAGAAGCAAATGATCATTTATTTGAATCTATACCACCTGATTTATTTAATAGGTGTCATATTATATATCGAATAGTAGACGATGCAGTACAAAAATTAAAAGAAACAGATACATTGAGTATTGACGCTGGGTGGTATAGAGTACACCAAGTAACCAAATGTAATATGATGGAAATTAATCCAGACAATTATAAATTTGATCAAGAAATATGAAATATTCAATAGTAGTATCATTTAGCGTAGAAGGATTTCATAATTGGCCAGAAGCAAAGGAAATATTTCCAGAAGTAGGATTTTTATCTGATAGGCATAGGCATATGTTTGGATTTCGATGTTATGCAAAAGTAAGTCATACAGATAGAGATGAAGAATTTATTTTAATGCAAAGAAGATTAAAAAAACAACTAAGAACAAATTTTGGTGGTAATATATTAGAATTTGGAAGAATGAGTTGTGAGGACATTGGAGAATGGATATTAAATAATAACCCTGGTTACCTATATAAAGTTGAAGTATGGGAAGATTGGGAAAATGGAGCAATAATAGAAAGATGAAAAAAGTATTTTATTTTGGACTAGAGCCATTAAAGGCTAGATATACATATCAATTATCAAAAGAATGGATGCCAGCAACTTTTCAACCATATGTTGATGCTGGTAAAATTGAATTTATTGATATAAAAGGAGAATTTGACCCAAATCAACAAATAAAGGTTGGCGCGGTATTAGATGCTATAGGCAGAGGTAAATTTGCTATGAGTCAATGTAGTAATTTTCTTCATGCTTTAAATATTGGAGCAGTTAGTGATGGAGATGCTATATTTCTTCAAGATTATTGGCATCCAGGAATTGAATCTATATTATATGCATTAGATTTATATGGCATAAAAGTAGAAATATATGCAATGCTTCATGCACAAAGTGTAGATGAATATGATTTTACATATCCAATGCGAGAATGGATGCGAGGATTTGAATTAGGTTTAGATAAAAGAATGACAGGGATATTTGTAGGAAGTACAATTCATAAAGACCAATTAAGACAGGCAGGATTTGAAGCCCCAATACATGTTGTTTCATTACCACTACATTTAGAAATGACTCGAGATAAATATCCTGACTATGATCCACACAAAAGAAAAAAACAAGTTGTTGTTTATTCTAGTAGGTTAGACAAAGAAAAAAACCCATTTTTTATGATGGCAGTTGCTGAGCAATATCTAGAACAATTTACTGGAGCCGAATGGCACGTAACAACATCAGGAGAAATATTTAAATCAATGCTACCTGGCGTAATAGATGCATTATATGAATTAGCAGAAAGACAACCTAGATTTAAATTATTAAATAATCTTACAAAGCAAGAATATTATAAAGAATTAGCAGAAGCAAAAATACAATTCAATTGCTCATTACAAGATTATGTATCATGGACAGTATTAGAATCAACTACATTTGGGTGTGATATGGTATTTCCAAATTTCAGGTCATTTCCAGAATTTATACCACCAAGTAGATTATATACACCATTCAATGTGAATTCGGCAGTTATTAGATTGCACGAAGTGATGCAACAAAGTCAACCAAATTATAATATAGCACATTTAGCAGATTTAGGTAGACAAATGGAAGGTTACATTGTAGTGAATGGAATTGATCAAGAAATTAATATTTGGCACGAAGCTGAATATTGCAAACATTTATTAAATAAAAACGAGGAATAATTATGAAAATTGATGCAAATGGTATTGAAGAAATACGAAATACAATTGAAACACCACTTACTGCATTGGCTGAAAAAATGAGTGATAAAGGTGTATTAGATCATCAACTAGCAGAAATCGTAACCTTTGTGTTAGGAAATTTGCAAAAGGTAGGATCTGAACCGTGGGAGGTAGTGGACTAATGGATAAGAATTTTATATATTATCCATCGCTATCTGCAGGAAGTATGGTATCTGCATTTAAAAAGAATACAAAATTTGAAGACGGAACTACATGTAGATTCTTTTCAAAAGAGTATCCTGAACAATGGAGGCATCCATACTTTCTAATTACTGCGGGACACCATTTCAAAAAAATGGATTTTCGTGATCAGTTAGGATTAGACGATGGTGTATTAGTATTTGGAGATTCAGGAGGATTCCAGATAGCAACAGGTGCACTTAAATGGGATAAAACTATAAGAGAGCGAATATTTCATTGGTTAGAAGCCAATTCAGATGTGGCCGCAAATTTAGATATACCACCCAGAGCAAAATATGAAAATAGGTTTGCAGAATCCATGGAAATTAGTTTTGATAACTTTAAATGGTTTGAAAAACATCAAAGTGGAAAAACGAAATTTTTAAATGTTATACAAGGTACATATAATGAAGAATATTCAGAATGGTATCATAAATTTAAAGACTTTGACTTTAATGGGTGGTGTATTGGCGGTCCTAAGAAATTAGTGGATTTTATGTATGTAATTGCATTGATGTTACATAATAGGGAATTTGAAAAAGCACATGTACAATATGTACACTTGTTAGGGATATCAAAAATATCAGATTTCTTTATATTAGCAACATTACAAAAATTGATGAATGAATTAACTGATAATAGGATACTATTTTCTACAGATTCATCATCGCCAGGACAATATCCGGTATTTGGAACATATTTGCATTCTAGTAATTATAAAACACAAACATTCACAGAATTATATTTTCCAAAAAATAATGAATATAGAAGAAAATCACACGCAAATAGGACGAATAAAACAGTTGCAATTGACACTACTAAACACGTGCCTTGTTCTTTGGATTGTCCTGCTTGTAAAGATTTTACTTATGATTATCTCGGGGGACAAACTACTACGGGATTAGATAGGTATAGTCAAGAAGGAATGCCTAGGATGGTTATTCACAATACACATCTTTATGTTGAAATGGCTAAAGATGTAAGTAAATTAGTAAACAATCACGTAGAGCTTTTAGAAACAGCAATACCGAAGGATTTGTTTGATGTTATTTCATCATTACATGAAATGTTTGATGATCCTGACAAAGCATTACAAGTTTATGCAACATATAAAAAGACATATAAGAAATTCGGTGGAGATAGTATATCAACCACTGATGCAATTAAATTTAACGAATTTTTTAAATTTTAAAAAGATAAAACATGGAAAAAAGTAAATTACAATCATTTATTAACAGATATTACCTCGCAGGGAATTGTGAGGCAGTAACTGTAAAATCAAATGGTCAATCAGTTAATTGTGAATTAATTGATGCAGACCAAACAGTAGTAGGAAAGATAAAGTGGAAAACAAATCCATTTATGTCTGGAGAATTAGGAATCAATCATACAGGAGCGTTAACAAGAATGTTATCAGCTGTTGGAGAAAATATTGATATTGAAGTTCAAGAATCTGCTGGTAAGAATTATGCAATGCGAATTCAAGAAGGAAGTACTACGATGACATTTATGTTAGCAGATACAACCGTTATACCAGCAGTGCCTACTATTAATGCAGAGCCAGAATATACTGTTACAATTGACATTGATAATGAATTTATAGATAAATTTATTAAAGCAAAAAATGCTTTGCCAGATGCAAAGAATTTTGCAGTACAAGTACAAAATGGTAAAATTAAATTTATTATTAATTATACAACTATTAATGCAGATAATGTAACATTTGATTTAGACGGAGGAACTACTCCAATGGAACCAATTTGTTTTTCTGCAGATAAATTAAAAGAAGTATTAACTGCGAATAAAGGAGATGATGGGAAAATGTATATTTCAGCTGATGGATTAGCGAGAATTGATTTTACTGGAACTGATTTTGATTCAAATTATTGGTTAGTACAATTACAAAATTAATATGAAAATAAAAGTAATAAACAAGTCTAACAACGATTTGCCTAAATATGAAACCGAAGCAAGTGCTGGTGTTGATATAAGGGCGTATATAGACGAACCAACGGTTATATATCCCGGGCAAAGTATAATTGTTAAAACGGGATTACATGTTGAAATTCCAATTGGCTATGAAATACAATTGCGCCCTAGGAGTGGGTTAGCAGCAAAACATGGAATTACTGTGCTAAATACTCCTGGCACCATTGATGCAGATTATAGAGGCGAAATATGTGCAATTCTTATTAATCATGGGGATACTCCATTTGATGTTGTTAGTGGAGAACGGATAGGGCAGCTGGTATTGAATAAAGTAAGACAAATACAATGGGAAGTAGTATCTGAATTAAGTGATACAAAAAGAGGTGTTGGTGGATTCGGAAGTACAGGAAAAAATTAAATATGTTTGGAGTAACTGAAAATACATTGTGGGTCGAATCATTTAGGCCGGGAACCTTAGACGGATATATTGGAAATGAACATGTTATACAAAAAGTAAAGATATTTATTGAAAATGGAGATATTCCACACCTATTATTCTATGGTACTGCTGGTACAGGCAAAACTACATTAGCAAAAATAATTGCTAATTCAGTAGATGCAGATTTAATGTATGTTAATGCATCTGATGAAAATTCAGTAGATGCTGTAAGAGATAAGATTAAAAGATATGCTAGCACTGTAGGATTTAAAAGATGGAAGATAGTAATATTAGATGAAGCAGACTATTTAACACCAAATGCCCAAGCAGCATTACGGAATTTGATGGAAACATATAGTAAGACAACTAGGTTTATATTAACATGTAATTATGTGGAAAAAATTATAGACCCGATACAAAGTAGATGTCAGACATTTGGTATAACGCCACCAGATAAATCTGTAGTAGCTCAGCGGTTAGTTGATGTTTTAAATGAAAAACAAGTTGAATACGATGTTAATGATATTGTAGCAATTATTAATTCTAGTTATCCAGATATACGAAGAGCAATTAATAGCGCACAAAGTCACGTAGTAAAAGGAAAGTTAGTTTTAGACAAACAAAGTGTTGTACAATCTAATTATATGACAGAAGTATTGGAGATATTAAAAAACAAAAAAGATAAAAAACAAGCATTTCAAAAAATAAGACAAATAATTGCAGATAGTAAAGTAAAAGACTTTACACCATTATATACATTTTTATATGACAATTTAGATGAATTTGCAACAGGCAAAATTGCATCAGTAATATTAATTATTGCAGAATCACAATATACTGATTCACACGTTGTAGATAAAGAAATTAATATAATGGCAATGTTTGTAAAATTAATGAACGAAATATAAAGGAAAAGTATGTCAATGAAACAAAACATCAAACAATCAGATTTGAAACCAATGGTTTGTGAAGAATGTAATGGTATGTATTTTAGACAAGTAATGTCAATAAACAAAGTATCTAGATTCCTAACAGGACAAGACAAAGACACAATAGTACCAGTGCCTGTATTTAGGTGTGATGATTGTGGAGCAGTACCAGAAGAATTTCAACCAGTCATCAACGAAACACCTGAATAATGGGAGTACCATACCCAAAAGTACCGGTAGTATTAGTATTTAAAACATCTAATAGGTCTAATGCAAAAACTAAAATGAAAGTTTTTAAAAATAAAAATATAGATGTTGTCAATGAGAAGAAAATGCCAGGAGTGCCAGAAAAGTCAATAATATTGGAACTAGGTGTTGGAACTAAATTTGAAGAATTATGGAGAAAGAAATATAATATATAATGGCAAAAAAAGGCGCAACTATATTTGATTTTATCAATGGCATAACACATCAAAAGAAAGAGTGGCATTCTTATACAGAATCAGACCAAAAACGATTTGCACCGTACATAGTTAATCGTTGGCTTTCAATGAGAGTGGAATTAATTGATTTAATCAATGAGTTACAGAAGTATACAATAGGAGTATTATCTCCTAGAGAAACTTATCGTTTATATCATGGTTTTTTACCAACAAATAAAACCTTCGCTAAGTACGTAAAAGGAAAGAAGGAAGATAAGTTTGACAAACAATTGATTTCACAAGTTGCTGATCATTACAAAATAAGTAAAAGTGAAGCAATCGATTATGTTGAATTGATGGATAAAAATAGTTGTGCCAACTTGCTTACAATGTACGGATATAAAGATTCAGATAAAAAGAAAATGTTAAAAGGAAAGAAATAATATTTGGATTTTCCGAATTAATTTCTTATAATATAAATAAAAAAATGGATGAAACAGGAATAGCAATAGCCGCAGTAAGTTGGTTAGCAATGATTGTATTGTTAATTATTTATAGAAAAGAAAACCAAAACAAAGATGAAAAAAATTAAACACCTATGGAGATACTTAACTAACCCAGATTATAGATTTAAGGTTTATTTAAAACGACTTAATGGAAAATATTTAAAACAAAAATGAGAGATGAATATGATATCTTTATGGGGAAGTATGAAGAAGACCACGAATGCTGTCCTAAGTGTGGAAGTGAATCATATGCAACAACATATATGGGTTACATTTTAGATATGAATAACAAAGAGTCGTATAAAGATGAGAATAGATGTACTTGCAGTGATTGTGGGAATGTTCATATAACCCATAATAGAAAACCAAAACAAAGATGATTGAATATATTGTAAATAACACTTGGGCTATGGCTTTAGTTTGTGGAATATGTGTTGCCACTATCATAGCAATTAATAAACCAAAACAAAGATGAAAACTAGAGAAAAAGAATATGATTATTTGGACAAAGGCAACAAACTAGTTGATAAGTTGGTGTATGAGTTTTCCAATGGTAAAAAATATAGTAACATAGAATTGATTGAACAACTTAAATTTGATGGTGATGATGAATATTATGCTAGAAAATATTATCGTCATTTATCGGCATTGTTTTTAAATGTATTGTTAAACAGAACTGATGAGGTTAATTTTCATACTGGAAGGGATTATTTTGCTCATTGTTATAGATTTGTTAATCTCTTAAAGAATTAAACCAAAACAAAGATGAGAGAAATATTAAACAGTAGAATTGTATATTACGTTGGTTTTGGTTTAAGCTATGTAGTAATTTCTAAGCTCATAGGATTTGAAGATACCGCATTGATATGTATGGGGGTTATAATAGGAGAACAAACATATTTACAATACTTAAATGAAAAAAGATGAATTGGATTAGAAACATATTATTGCTTTACATTCAATGTATGACAATTGTAGCCATAATAAGTATGAAACCTAATAATATAGGAGGATGGATTTTATCTGTGTTATGGATAGCATCTATAGTAGGATTGTATTATATAAAACCAAAAGAAGATGAGTAAAGAAGAAATTATCAAATCTATAGATGACAGAATAACTTATTATTCTAGTGGCGAAGAAATGAAGAGTATTAGTGAACTCACAAGAGACTCACATATCGTTAAAGTGCTAGAGAGTCTCAAATCCGAAGTTAGTATCATATTAAACCAAAACGAAGATGAATAAAGAAGAAAAATTAGATAAGTTATTAAAACTTGAGAAAGAGTTAACTATAATGTTCGACTCTGACGTAAGGGTTGCATTAGCTTTATTAGAAGAGGTTAGAA
>Ga0114934_10000186_pt1 | contig 38058 bp, 30 predicted proteins | sample 4SBtaG_2_FD_99695 | JGI IMG/M metagenome (GOLD analysis project Ga0114934, IMG submission 99695) | Deep subsurface microbial communities from Kolumbo volcano to uncover new lineages of life (NeLLi) - 4SBTROV10_white metaG | ecosystem: Environmental > Aquatic > Marine > Volcanic ...
ATTGTCTGTCTTCTGCGTTGTAGCAACAGTTGCGTAGCCCAGCTATGCGCCTGTTGCTACGCCTTGAAGACAAACAATAATCCTGCGTCAATCTTTCGCATATTATTAAAACCTCGCTCCTAAGTCTTTTCTGTAGTGATATTTCAGCAATGCTTATCCTGCGGGTTTTCTCCCGACCTTAATCTTTTGACCTGGTCTAAGGTATTTACCAATTTTTGGTTTATTCCAGCGGCGCAGGTCGGCAACTTTAACGTTGAATCGGCGTGCAATTGTAGACAATGAGTCGCCTTTTCGTACCGTGTATCGGGCGCTTCTGTATCGTTTTCTGCGGTGTCTGGATTTAGACCTACTGTGTTTTTTTGTCCAGATCGCCAGTTTTTTTCCGGGTCTAATAATTGACCTGGTCGTTATATGATTCCATTTGGCCAGTTTTTTTGTGCTGACTCCGTGCCGTCGTGCTATTTTCGATAATGTATCTCCATTCCGAATCCTGTAATAGATTTTTTTCTTGCCACCTCGACGTCCTTTTCTTCGCCGATCAGATGCTTTAATCGGGTTATCAGGGTTGGCTCTCAGCTTGTAGTGCGAGAGTGTCTGGGCGGCTACCGGAATGACCACATAATTACCAGGGCGTACACTGTTTCCCGTAACTCTATTGACTTTTGCGAGGATTGTTGGTGTTGTCCTGTAGCGTTTGGCAAGACTAAGCGTTGTATCGATCTTGCTAACTTTGTGCCTGATCCACTGGGTGTGTTGCTGCGCAGGTAAATTTTTAAATTTCTCCTTAAACGGCTCCACTTGTTCCACGGGAAGTAACAGTCGATGCGGACCCGCTGGATCGCTTACCCATTGATTATACGCAGGGTTTAAATGGTAGAGTTTAGCCAGAGATATGCCGGCCATAGTGGCGGCATTATTTAAATCGAATTGAGACTGGAGGTGTACGATTCCGACTTGAGGGCGATCAGGAATCGGTCTCAATTTGAGTCGGTAATTGTTGGACTCGGCGAATATTCGGCTAACGGCGATCAATCGAGGCACGTAGGCGCTGGTTTCTTTTGGTAGTTTAAGTGACCAAAAGTCTATCGGCTTATGGCGCCGTAAGTTGCGTTCAACGGCTTTTTGTACCCTTCCTTCGCCACAATTATAGGCAGCCAGCGCCAATAGCCAGTCGCCATTAAAATCGTTTTTAAGTTTTTGTAGATATCGGATTGCCGCTTGAGTGGAGGCGTATATATCACGTCGACCATCGTACCACCAATTTTGCTTGAGTCCGTAGAGTCGCCCGGTTGAAGGTATGAATTGCCAAATTCCATGCGCGCGTGCTCGAGAATATGCGTAGGGTTGAAATGCACTTTCGATGACCGGGAGTAACGCAAATTCTCCAGGAATACCCTGTTGTTCGATTTGCCTGAGGACTTCATACAGGTAGGGCTCAGCGCGGATTTGTACACGATCAAGATAGTCACGATTTTTCAGAAACCAACTCAGTTCGTGGCTGATGCGGGGATTGTACTGGCGAGGCAAGGCATACAGAGAAAAAAGATGGGGCCAGATGTTGGAGAATCGAGGTTTTTCTGGCCGACTGCCTGCTTGTTTTGTTTGTGCAGACTCTGCCGCGTCGCTATTGGTTTGGGATATCGAATCAGCAGAAGTGCTTGCAGAGTCCTTAACTCCCGCTGTATTCTGAGCGCATGAGGATAACAGTAGCGCAGGAATCAGTAAAATTGTTAGAAATTCGCCTACGCGCCGAAAAGGTGACATTAATTTTGCACTATTGATTATTGAATATATCGAATTATAGCTCGATATCTGAATTATTGACATGATGAATACGCCATTTAGGAAACGATTAACGAATGATTGTCGGCAAAAATTTTGTGACTGGTATTTATCGCCCCTGGGATCTTTGCTTAGCGACTTAGAATCTGAATATTTACGCAGAAAAATTTCTGTCAGTTACAAGCATCGAGTATTACAAATTGGTAGTCTGGGTTGGGAAGACAGGTTTGTAGATAGCGGATTCCTGGAAAATTATTGTATTGTTGATCAGCAATCCCGTGATAACGTGAAAACTGCGTTGATCAAAGCTGAGAGTGACCAATTACCGGTTGCGTCCGAATCGATTGATACGGTTATACTTCCGCATACAATAGAATTTGAAGCCAATCAACACGGTGTGTTGCGAGAAGCAGAGCGTGTCTTAAAACCGGAAGGACGATTAATAATCCTTTGGTTTAATCCCTGGAGTGTACACAGGCTGTATCATTATTTTCATGGTAAGTTCGGATTGCCACCCTGGTCTGGTCGCTTTTTAAGCCGACGAAGAATGGAGGATTGGTTGACACTGCTTAATTTCGAAATGGCTTTGACTACAGAATTTCAATTGAAATCCTCTAATTCGGTGTTGGCAAAGATTGAAGATCCAATCTCTGGAATTATGCCAATTGGCTACGGAATTAAAGCGATAAAACGTCGGTATACTTTAATCCCATTGGAACCTGTCTCTATTATGAGGCCCAAGTTGGCTGTGTTCGATGCGGTGGAAGGTCGTTGGCGTACCTATGGATAATCGAGTAAATATTTATACTGATGGTGCTTGCCGTGGTAATCCTGGCCCCGGAGGTTGGGGAGTACTTATCGAATATCAGGGAACCGAAAAAGAGCTTCATGGTGGAGTAGCTGACGCCACTACCAATAACCGTATGGAATTGCTTGCCGCTATAATGGGTTTGGAATCATTGAAACGGCCTTGTGAAATTAACTTATACACAGATTCTCAATATGTGTTGAAAGGTATTACCGAATGGATGCCGAATTGGAAAAAGCGCAATTGGAAGACCGCATCAAAGCAAGCCGTGAAAAATGATGATTTGTGGAAGCGACTGGATGAAACGATTAAACCCCACAAGATTGAATGGAAATGGGTGCGAGGGCATTCAGGACATCCTGGCAATGAACGCGCAGATCAATTGGCTAATAAGGGAATCGATACATTATAGTCGTTGTTCAATCCAGGACTGGCAATTTCACTGAGACGAGTTATGAGACAAATTGTTCTTGATACTGAAACGACTGGGTTAACCCCTGTAGACGGACATCGAATTATTGAAATTGGTTGCGTGGAACTAGTCGACCGAAAATTGACGGAAAATCGTTTCCACGTTTATCTGAATCCGGATCGCGAAATTGATAGTGGTGCTATAGAGGTTCATGGTATCAGCAATGAATTCCTGCAGGATAAACCACGGTTTAAGAATATTAGGAAGGATTTTCTCGCTTTCATTAAAGATGCGGAACTGATAATCCACAATGCACCTTTTGATGTTGGTTTTATTGACAGTGAGTTAGCCAGATTGGGAGAAGAGCTTCGTGTGAATCAGTATTGCACCGTAGTTGACACCCTGGTTATGGCGCGCAAAAAACATCCTGGGCAAAGAAACAGTCTGGATGCACTGTGTAAACGTTATGCCATAGATAACAGTCATCGAGAATTGCATGGCGCGTTGCTTGACGCGGAAATTCTTGCTGAAGTATATAAAATGATGACGGGAGGTCAGACTTCGTTATTCGTTGATGAAGACCCACTCGGCGCAACAGTGACTGGTCAATTGTCGTTGAATGTGAAAAAGAAACGTCCACCCTTGAAACTGGTATGTTGCAATGATGAAGAAACCAGGGCGCATGAAAAAGTTTTGAATATAATCGATCAGCAAACGGGTGGTCATTGTTTGTGGAAATCGAATGTTGGTAGCGAGCCAGTTAAAAATTAGAATACTGTCATATTTTTTTAAATTCGAAGAGACAAACAGTAGCCTAACGTTTCAGTTTATTGTATTCTTTTCGGCTTGATGGAGAGGTGGCTGAGCGGTTGAAAGCGGCGGTCTTGAAAACCGTTGAGGGTTTGTAGCCCTCCCAGGGTTCGAATCCCTGCCTCTCCGCCATTTTTTTCTGTGGTGTGCCTTTGAAGCTGATTGATAATGATCAATGTGTTGTTGGTGGATGATCATGAACTCGTTCGGACCGGCATCGAAACTCTTCTGAATAAAGCAAATGGTATTACTGTCGTCGGAGTTGCAGGTACCGGGGAAGATGCGATAGTTCGAGTTGAAGATCTACGTCCAGATGTAGTTTTGATGGATATTAATATGCCTGGGATTGGTGGTATTGAAGCCAGTAGGAAAATTTATCGGCGAAACCCGGAGACAAAGGTCATTGCCTTAAGCGTACACGATGATGGACCCTTTCTTCATCAGTTGCTGCGTATTGGAGCTCATGGGTTCATTTCCAAAAGTTCTCCTGTTTCTGAGATGGTAAAAGCAATCCATTCTGTGCATCAGGGAAAGCGTTATTTGTGTTCAGAGGTTGCCAATAAAATAGCGTTGGCTGCTGTTCCAGGTGCGCCGATCTCACCCTTTGAGCAATTATCACAAAGAGAAATGCAAGTCGTGATATTGACCTTGCAGGGTAAATCCATCAGAGAAATTGCCGATATGTTGTTGATTAGCTCTAAAACAGTGAATACCTATCGATATCGAGTATATGAAAAACTCAACGTTAAAAACGACGTGGAACTGACACGTTTGGCGATGCGTCATAATATCATCAGCGATGCCGATGTATGATACGGTGAGACTGTTTCTGTCGAGTGCGCTGATTCGCTTTGAGGAGGAAACGCACGCAGAATATACAAAACTGGTGAGTAGTGAATACATCATGTAGACTAGCCACCCCAGTTTAAACATGATCAGCCCGGGTGGCGAAATTGGTAGACGCAGGGGACTTAAAATCCCCCGGGATAATATCCTGTGCCGGTTCGAGTCCGGCCCCGGGCACCAGTAAAAACAGATAGTCAAACGCTCCCGCAGAGCGGGAGGCTTGACGGTTGTGAGCAGCCCCAAGGGCTGCCAATATTCAAGTTTGCTGGATTCTTTATGCTTCGCGGCTAAAATTCACCATTTTCGTCCGAGCCTTTTCCATCGAATTGCTCCTGATTTTGAATGTATTGCTTTATCTGCCCTTCTTCAAAACCAACTGTAGAAACCGCATAGCCTCTTGCTCATAACGCTTCTCCATTAAAATTTCTTTCCTTCCACTAAATTGACAGCTAACCGCTATGGCACTATTACCTTTCAAATAACCCACTATTTCAGACACCGCATATTTCGACGGTATTTCTATAAGCATATGAACATGATCCTGAACCATATGCCCTTCACCAATCCGGCAAAACCTTTGACTTGCCAACTCGTGAAACACTGGGCCTAAAAAACTTCTAATCTTTCCATACAACTTTTTCCTTCGACACTTCGGTATAAATACAAAGTGGTATTTGCAGTCCCATTTTGAATGACTTAAGCTCTGATATGACATGGGTTTGTTTCCTCTTTTGTGGGCCGCCAAGCCACGAGGAAGCATTCCACATGTTATCAATTCTTTCAAAACTAAATCGAATGGCCAAGCGTTGAGAGTCTCACTAGTGAGTTCTGCGATGTATATTGAATCTTATTAACGCATTTAGTCTAAGATAAGGTAATAAGGCCATTTCATGAATTTTCAGTTTTGTGTAAAATAAACTTTATGCTTAAGACAGAAAAAGAAGATATCGGAAAATCCATACAAAATATTGCTGTTTTGATAGGAGGGTCTTCTATTGTCATTTACAGCTTCATTTCAATTGTCCTTCAAATCTTCTTAGGAATCGATACGCCTCCCGTATCCTCTACATTTGCATCGTTTATATTAGGTGTAATATCTGGTTTTTTGCTCGATTTTCACACGCACGCAAATAACAAGACATAAGAGCTGTTTCGACTAAGGACTGGTGGATGAATAGCGCTTGTAGTATCTATATTTTTTGATTATTTAACCTCTATAACTTTAAGCGCTTTTCTATTGGTTTCGGGCTCTTGTTGGATAAAGAGGTTAGTTGTTGACCAAAAACCGCATAAAGAAATAAAAGTAGAGGAGTTAGTGGTAGCAGGTTTTAACACTTCACTAGCAATTACAGGTATCGCTTTAATGATAGGCGCGTTTTTCCCCTCGTTGCTAGTTAGGATAACGAATATTGAATATTATATTGCTGTCTCTGGGTTCATTAGCCTATTTATAGGAATATCTGGGGTAATCACATCATTTGGATCAAAAGCGTAGATACAAAATGGTATGCCTTAACTCAATAGTTCCAGTAGCTGCACCGAAAGCAATAGCGAAAGGAACAAGCATCCAGAATCCAGAGGGCAAAAAGGAAAACCCCGTGAATACGATGGGCAAAATGGCAGCAATAAAAACACCCGGTTTCGTCATCGATACTTTATCAGAGAACATTAGCATTATAGACTGTCCGACAACTTGAGCTGGGCCGAGAATGGCCACCAAAATAACAACCTCACTTAACAGCAGACCTTTTTCGATAAGCATAGGGTATAAGTGGAATTTAAATGCCGTAGTTGCTCCTGCGAACAGCGAAAAACACAACAGCAATGCCCAGAATATCGGTTGTTGTATCGCCCATTTCACATTCTGCTGGTTGAGTTTTGGTTTTACAGACTTCTTATTCGTAGCCTGTTAGCATCAAAAATGTCGGCGCACGGCCATAGGCTTTAATATCAACAACATAGAAATGTTTATCGAAGTGCGACAACTCCCCAACACTATGCGGTTTTACTGAGCCACAGGAATGTATATTGGGATCAATCAATGGCGCTAACTTTATCGGTGCTTCCACGACTTCATCAATATCCAAACGAATCTCACGCAGTAGATTCATGTCAGGACGAAAACCATTGGATACAACGATACGATCAACCTCAATAGTGTTTTCTTCGCCATCAACTGGAAATACCAACAATCCCAGGTCGAGTAATTTGTTTTGCCAGGCCCGTATCAATTCGATTCCACATGGCGGTCAAAGGTTTCCTGAATCGGTCGTTCGTTATCGGCGTAATAGGTGCGAAACGCGTCGATCTGGTCTTTTGACGCTTGGTCTGGTTGTTTTAATAAGAACCATTGCACATTTTCGGAACAAGGTGGTGGCGTCAACGAACCCACGTAGTGGTAGTAGTGCTGGACGTCTTTGGGAAACAGATCATTCGGGTCGATGCGAATTTCTCGATCTATGCCACCCAGTACGTTGTCTAAAACCGGATTATTAGCTCCTTCCTCGAAAAAAATAGCGACCACTGCGAGTTGTTTGGTTTTGGGGTTTTGGTGGACAAAATGTACCACCATGTCGTAGCGTTTACCGTCGACGGTATGTTCGCTTTTTCCGTGAAAATGGAATTGCTGCAGCACAAACTCCTCGTTGTGAAACATCATTTTTGCCCCGGCCTTAGGGGTTACTTTAATCGAATGTCCGTTGTCGATTACTTTAGCCGTCGTATGAATATCTTCATCCAGATGAAGAACATATGTCGGAGTCAACGTGACTGTTTTACCTGGGCGTATATTGATAGGTGACTGTTGGTGACCTTTACTGCATGTCTTATTGAATTCCCCCCAATGTGTGGGGCCATTTTGGGTATAATCCCAATGTTTGGAATCGGTGCTGCAAGCAATAAGCAAGAGCATTATTGTCGTATAAATCAGCTGTCTGATCCCTTTCATTTGTATACCTATAGCTACAAAAATATAGAATTTTAGTGTAACTAATAACTGTATCTGTGTATAGAAAAGCAGGCACTCCTTTTGCCTGAATACTATGGGTGCTGCCAGTTTGTAATCGACCATAAAAAGTATCTATGCCAGTGTGCCCAATAGAATTATTTCGATGGCAACTGAATTAAATAGTACGGCGGCGAAAGAAGCTCAGTTACTTTGTTGAAATTTGGTTATGCGAATATCATTCTCGCCTCGGTTATTAGTGAAAGGCTTAATCGGATGATCCATAAAGCGAGGGATATCTGATTTATAAACAATCAATCGTTTCAATAAATTATTTTGCTTTGTCACGTTTGGTTTGCCCTCGTCGTCCACTTCCGAAATTAATTTATACTCAAGCGAAGCGCCATCCGCCAAAATGTAAAACACCAATCTATATCTTCCTAGCCGGAAAATTACTTCGTATACTTTGACTTGCCAGATTTATTTGTTGATGGGTTTGCTTGTAAATCCAGAGGATTATTCCGAAGACTCAGCAGCCAGGGCCGCAACAGATTGACTGATCAATTCCGGTCCGGAATAGATCAAACCGCTATAGAGCTGTACGAGGCTTGCTCCAGCTTTGATTTTTGTTACAACGTCCCGAGCGGTCATGCATCCACCAGCGGCAATGATGGGAATTTTTCCGTCAAGATGCTGTGCGAGCTGCCTGACCACATGGGTGGCCTGGATTGTCAGTGGTGCGCCGCTTAAACCACCGTGTTCATCGGCGAATTTTTGCCCGGATACAGTCGTTCGTGAAAGGGTTGTATTGGTTGCAATGACTCCATCGATCTGTTGTTCGAGTAACTCCATCGCGAGTTGCTCGATCTCGAAATCCTGCAAATCCGGTGCAATTTTTACCACCAGCGGCACGTATTTTTCATTGATCTCGTGGAGAATCTGTTGCTTCTGTTTTAATGCGACAAGCAGCGGCCTGATTGCGTTTTGGTTTTGTAATTTGCGAAGATCTTTGGTATTCGGTGAGGAAATATTAATCGTGACGTAATCGGCGCAAGCGTATACCTTATCTAAACACTCCAGGTAGTCGTTGCTTGCTTCACTTAATGGGGTATCAAAGTTTTTTCCTATATTGATACCCAGAATGCCAGGGTATTGGGCTTGCTTTATCCGTGTTATCAAATGATCCACACCTTTGTTATTGAATCCCATTCGATTAATGATGGATGCGGATTCCGGCAGGCGAAACAAGCGTGGTTTGGAGTTTCCGGGTTGTTGGCGGGGGGTGATGGTGCCAATTTCCAGAAAGCCAAAGCCCAGGTTGCCAAGAGCGCCAATGTAATCTCCGTTTTTATCCAGTCCTGCTGCAAGACCAATGGGATTCGGAAAGCTTAGTCCCATCACTTTGATCGGTAAATCGGGTGTGGGCTTTAAAAAAGGGGTCTTAAGTAATCGACATTTTTCCGCAATACACAGTGTTTCAAGCGTGAGTGTATGAGTAAATTCTGGATCGAGTTTAAATAGCAACGGACGGACAATAGGGTAGAGTTTCATAAATCAGGTGATTATTGAAATATTCGGTGTCTTAGTGTGTTGTTTATTTGGCTTGGTGTATCTTATTAGTGTTTGTTCATCGACCGAACGTAGGTCTCAAATTCAGTCGCTGGAAGTGGCTTGCTGTAGTAATAGCCCTGGATTTGATCACAGTTTTCATTTTTCAGCCAATTCAATTGCTCGATGCTTTCAACGCCTTCGGCAAGTACTGTCATACCCAGACTGTGCCCCAATGTGATTACCGACCGACAAATGGCGGCATCGAATGGGTCGTGAATCAGATTTTTGACAAAGGACTGATCTATCTTTATTTTGTTGACCGAGAAATGTTTTAAGTAGGTGAGTGACGACCAGCCTGTACCAAAATCATCGATGGATAAATTGATGCCTTGGTCTTTAAGAATTGCAAGCATAGTCTTGGTTTCATCCAATTCCCTCAGGGCTGCACTTTCCGTAATTTCAAGTTCAAGAGTTGCCGCTTTCAATCCAGTGCTGGTCAATGCATGATTAACACGCTCGACAAATTTTTTCGGATGAAACTGGCGTCGGGAGACATTGACTGCCAGTGTTAATCCGCCGATGCCATTGTCTTGCCAGAGTCGAGTTTGTTTACAGGCTTCGTATAGTAACCAATCGCCTATTGGTGTGATCAACCCGGTTTCTTCGGCAATTGGGATAAATTTATCCGGCATCACGAATCCCCGTTCAGGATGATTCCATCGCAATACGGCTTCCATACCGATAGCGCGGCAGCTTTTTATGCAAATCTGTGGTTGATAATAAATTTCCAGTTCGTTGTGTTCTATCGCATGACGCAGAAAGTTTTCCAGAGACAGTGTTTCCGGTTGAGTGTCAGACATCTCGTGGCTGTAAAAAAATTCACTGTTTCCATCTTCGGTGATAGCCCGATGTCTTGCACTGTCGGCATTTCTCAGCAGTGTAATAGAGTCTTGCCCATCTTCAGGAAAGATGCTGATGCCGATGCTGATGGTGGTGAAATATTCCCGATTTAATATATAGAGTGGTGTGTCCATACATTTCATAAATCTATGGGCAATTCTGCTTAGCGTACTTGGGTTCTTGTATTGGTCGAGAATGACTGTAAAATCTGCATTATCCAGTTGAAACAAACAAAAATCGCCTGGAATATCTGATATTTGTTCAAGTACCTTTACGAATCTTTCTGCGACTGCAGTAGTCACTGCATCACCAATCGTATAGCCTAAACTGCCTGAAATAACTTGCAATCGATCCAGGCTGATTGACATCAAAGCGAATGGATCGGCTTTATGTAAGCGGTCTTCCAGATTATCCTGAAGAATCTGACGATTCGGCAAAGAGGTCAGTGGATTGTGTGTCGCCTGAAAAATAAGTTCGTGTTCGGTATTTTTTTGTTGAGTAATGTCGGTAAGATAAAGATGCGAGCACTTGTCATTGGTTAAACTATGTATCGCACCTCGGAAAAATCGGTTTTGTCTTGGATATTCCCATATTTCACGCTGCTTGTTTAGCCGAGTAAAAGTCTTCAGTCTGTCGTCGAGATCAGTCGGTAATAAGTCCACAAACCTGGCATCGGGGGAATGGGAGATTTGTTGCAGTAGAGAGTACGCTGCAGGATTCGCATACTCGATATTTCCTTTGCTGGACAGCCTGAATACAGGGTCTGGATTGGAATCTGGAAACAGTCTATAAACGTCTGTTTGACCTGTTGTCGACTGCTTTGCTGACAGTCGAAACACAGTGTAAGCAGCAATTGCCGTTATAGAAACACAAAGCCCAATGAGTGTAAGATTATCTGTGTCGTAGATGTCAATTCGAGTCAACGCCCAAAACATGAGAGCCATTCCCAGGATAACGCTAAGGATACTCGAAGCGATAAGTTTTTTGTCTGTCCCGGAATTCATAGAAGGGTTAATAATATAAACCCAACGAAGAATTATCCATATTTATATTTTATCTAAGGAGTGGCTAGTTTATCGATAGTCGCAGCGTCATCCATTGCCCAATTTCAATAATTTCCTCAATACATACAGAGTGATCCATGGGGTAGTCGTGCCATTCGACCGCATGGCCATTATTAGATAATAGGTCGCAGGCTTTCTTTCCCAGTACCATTGGAACGATCGGGTCATAAGTTCCGTGACCCATAAAGATGGGTGTATTACCGACAGGAACGTGTTTTTCGTCAGCCAGATAGGTCGAGAGTGCGATGACACCGGCCAGCTTCGATTTGAACCGCAGGCCAGCCTCAAGTGCGATTACACCCCCTTGGGAAAATCCCGCCAAAATAATACGGGATGGATCAAAGCCGTTGTCGATTTCCCGTAATATCAGTTGATTGGTTAATTTAACTGATTGTTCTATACCGGATAAATCTATTTTTCGATCCAGCGATTGGTCGATAATGTCGTACCAGGCGCGCATTACCATACCACCGTTTATCGTGACTGCTTGTTCCGGTGCGTGTGGGAACACAAAACGAACCGCCAAATGAGCAGGAAGGTTCAATGCCGGCACAACGGGCTCGAAATCATGGCCGCTGGCGCCCAGCCCATGTAGCCAGATGACGCATGCGTTGGCCTCTCCAGTGGGATTGACTTCGATTGCAGTCAATTCATTTATAGTCACTGGTTTTTAACTTTGAAAAAATATTAATCGATTAGTGCCAGCCGCCGAATTGTTTAGTAGGATCGCCTTTAAATCCACCAACTGTCCTGTCACTGTCTGGTATTGCCGTTGTGGTGAGTGCTGCCTGTGTCAAATTTTGTGGCGTGTATCCACCGAGCGATTTTGCCTTAGTCGCTATTTTGGTTGAGATGGGTGAGATATCGTGTTTATTGGTTGAAGGGCTGATAATCGCGACAGTCAATTTTTGTTTAGCACCTACTGCTGCAAGTTCGATCGGATATTCTGTGCCGGTTGGTACTTTGATGGAATAGTGCGTGTCGTCTTTCCAATTTGATGAGACTACAGTTTTACCATTGGCGTCTTTGGCGATAATCTTGCCGGATTTTACTGGCCCGTTTTTATCGGAGACCAGTCCTGAAATTGTCACCGGTTTAGTGGATTTTTGTTTGTTAATGCTGATGGTAGCGTTTTTATTTGAATCACTACCGCAGCCTGTAATCAGAGCAGTTAGCAAAAATATTGCGGAGAGAGAGCGCTTGTATGGGGTCATGGTAAATCTTCTCCAACTTAATCGATACATGAAAAGCCTTCATTATGACACGATAATCGAGGACAATAAAAGGGAACCGATTACGAATAAACAGGCAACAATGGTATTTGTCGTCAATTTTTAATCCTGTATAGATCGAGCCTGGTTATTTCAAAGATTCTTTTGCAGAGTATTCCGCTTTCTAAGCATCGTCAGGTCAATTAATGTGAATTATTTGAAAGCAGTCCACAGCCTGCTTTGCTTGACAAAATACGTGCAGCGGCGAATGGTTATTTCATTTTGGAAATGATTGTTTCAGGGAGGAGGTTTGGCAAGCTGCATAAAAACAGGAACTACAGTTTAAAAAAGATAATGTAGTTTGTATCCTACAAACACCCGGGTTTAGATTAACTGATTATAATCATGTTAAAAATTATCATTTGACAGATAAATCCCTGGAGTAATTGTAGTCATTTGAGTGTGTACCCTTTAGTTAACTACTAAGCAGTAAAGGTATAAAGACGATAGCAAATCGTGGTACAAGCTTTGCTTGTTTGGACTACTTTATCAAGGTGTAGCAATTGATAAAGGAAGAGTATATTTTAGGATATAGTATAATTTATTATACTCGGATCAAAATCGAAGAATTGATAGACAAGGGTGTTGATTCGCCAGCATGGTGCTAAGCTTACAATAATGTGCAAATCTTAGTGATTGCCTGTTGGATACCGCTGGCTACCGGAGTGGTTTTTCGTTTTTCACGAATAAGTGTTTCTATCTCGGCGTGGAAATTACCTTCTTCAAATTTTGAGTGTGATAATTCCATGCAGGTTTGGAATCCATTTAGCCAGTCGATCAATATCTCAGATTCTGTCCATTTTGCCCTGGGTAAATAAAGAACGGGTGTGCCGCAACATGCTGCTTCGACAAAGCTCCCGTAACCGGGTTTGCAAATCAGCGCGTTTGATGAAGCCATCAGGTCTGAAAACGAGTGTCCCAGAGATTCTAATGCGAGGGTATCCGGGTGCTTGCTTTCCCACGATTCCGGCACCAGTAAACGCATATTAGGAAACCGCGGCCAATCATTGCAGTGCGTGGTTAATTGCATTCCGCCCAATGATACCAATACCAGAATATCTGAGGATAGAATACCGATTTGTTGGTTCAACTGTTCGCGAATATTGTTTCCAATTTGCGCAACGGGACCAATGGGTACGCCATTGGTGATTCCAGGCATATTCATTGCGGGTGCGGGTTGTATGAAACAAGAGGCTTGATTATAGGCAGAGAGCATTTGTTGAGTTATGCACTGCGCTTCCGGATTTTCCTTAAAAAACTCCTGGTACAATTCTGCCCAATTTAAGGAGCAATAGGCAATATTTGGAATGTCCAGTTTTTGAGCAGCTGCCAGCGTTAAATATGGGATATTGACGAGTACAAGATCGGGGTTGATCGACCGTAATGCGTCTATTTCAGCATTGAGTCGGTTATCCCACTGACTATGAAATTGTTTATACTTTAATGCAGTTTGATCAAAGTCGATAGTGAGTGCGTTTTTTTGCACCATTCCGATATCCAGGAATGCTGATTGAATCTCTATATCAGTGCCCAGTTTTTCTAGTAGTTTGAATTTCGGCAATTGGCTGCGGACAACCCATTTAATATCTGGCCGTATTGCTTTTAAACCACGAATAATGGGTGTAATTTGACCCAAATGGCCGAATCCATGGGATGAAAGTGCGACTAGTATGGTTTGTTCCAAGCTATGACTCCTTGAATTTTAAATGATAATAAAATAGCCATGATTATCATGAAATACGCTGTTATTGTTGCCAATTGTTGAGATTAAAAAGTAACTCGAAGTCTATTTTTAGAAGGTTGCAAATTACCCTCGACGCTCTATAATTAAATCCGCAGTTTATGTTAATACTACGGACATTCTATTTATCGAACTATAGGAATTCATGTCGTTGGCTGTATGATGGACTGATTGTTTAGCAGTGGTTTACGATACTGTTTTTTATAAACGATAAAAGTAATTGATACTATAAAGCATTAAGGGTGTAAAACCGTTCGCGATATTAAAAAATTCTTACCGCGTTGGTGAGAACAGCTACCTTTAAGATCTAGGGGTTCACCCTTTCTTAAGACAATCATTCCGGTTTTAGTGTTAGCAATGATTTGTTTTTCCAAATACTTTGATTTACGGATAAAAGGATTACTATGAAAGTTGCTTTGTTAGCCGGTGGTGTCGGCTCAAGATTAGCGGAAGAAACCGAAATTCGGCCAAAACCGATGGTGGAAATTGGCGGTTTTCCGATTATATGGCACATAATGCAGCATTATTCTCATTATGGTTTTAACGAATTTGCAATTGCCCTGGGATATAAGGGTGAATTTATCCGTCGCTGGTTCTACGAATACACGACACTTGGCCCGAGTATGCGTGTCAATACCGGAACTGGAGAAGTGTTTAACCACGACGAATGTAAAACCGACTGGATTGTCGACCTTATCGATACGGGTCAGCCCACTTTAACCGGTGGCAGGATAAAGCGGTTGCAGCCATGGGTTGGCGACGAAACATTCATGCTTACCTGGGGTGATGGTGTCTCCGATGTGGATTTGAATAAATTGCTGGCATTTCATCGAGCTCACGGTCGTTTGGCAACGATGACCGTTGTCCGGCCAGCGGCACGCTTTGGCCATCTGGAATTTGATGGCGACCAGGTAAAGACTTTTACCGAAAAACCACAAACCAGTGAAGGCTGGATAAACGGTGCATTTTTTGTGCTGGAACCTGAAATATTCGACTATATTGAAGGGGACATGACACAGTGGGAACATGATCCGATGGAGCAGCTTGCTAAAAATGGCCAGTTGATGGCGTACAAACACACGTCCTTTTGGCAGTGCATGGATACTTTAAGAGACCGTAATCTTTTGCAATCATTATGGGATGGCGGTAATCCTCCCTGGAAAACCTGGAGCTGAACAGTATGCGAGTATTAGTAACTGGCCATAAAGGCTATATCGGCAGTTGTCTTGTTCCTATGCTTCTTGAACGTGATCATGAGGTAGTCGGCTATGACAGCGATTTATTCGAGGCCTGCACATTTACAGGATCTCTGGCTGATGTACCGCACATCAGGAAAGATGTGCGTGATGCACAAGCCGAGGATGTGGAAAACTTCGACGCAATTATTCATCTGGCGGGTCTTTCAAATGACCCAATGGGTGATTACAGGCCACATTTAACCGAAGAAATTAACGAAAAAGCCAGTATTCGTCTTGCTGAACTGGCCAAGGCGGCAGGAACCAAGCGCTTCCTTTTTGCGTCGTCATGCAGCAATTATGGTGCGGCGGGAAATGACTTTTTGACTGAAACAGCCGAATTTAATCCGGTCACTCCGTACGGAGTGTCCAAGGTAAAGGTAGAACAGGGTCTTACCAAGTTGGCGGACGATTCTTTTAGTCCTGTCTATATCCGTGCCTCTACTGCGTATGGGTTAACGCCAAGAATAAGATTTGATCTGGTTTGTAATAATTTAACTGCCTGGGCGTTTACGACCGGTAAGGTAATGCTTAAAAGTGATGGTCATCCCTGGCGTCCGATTGTTCATGTCGAAGATATCTGCAGAGCCTATATTGCCGGTCTGGAGGCTGATCGTGATTTGGTTCATGACAAAGGCTTTAATGTAGGTCTGACCACAGAAAACTATCAGATTCGCGAGATTGCTGAGATTGTTCATGAGGTAGTGCCCGGATGTGAAGTGGATTTTGCCGATGATGCTGGGCCAGACCTTAGGAATTACCGGGTGGATTGTAACCATATTGCATTGACCCTGCGTAACTTCAAACCGCAATGGACCTGTCGGCGAGGTATTGTTCAACTTTATGAAGCTTATAAGAAAGTGGGCTTGACACTGGATGAATTCGAAGGTGAAAAATTTAAGCGAATCTCACATATTCAACAGTTGATTGAGGAAGGTAAGCTTGATGATTCATTACGGTGGATTAAATAAACAGCATCGTCGAATGATAAGTATATCGTCACTTTATTTTAATACTTCCAGCCTTAGAGAAAGAGTTTAAAGATGTCTATAGAAACTATTAAATGTCGTTCGTGTTCAGAGACCGGGATGCAGACTATTCTTGATCTTGGTATTACACCTCTGGCGGACAGGTTGCTGACTGACCAGCAGCTTAAGGAACATGAACCCACTCATCCTCTTGAGGTTGCGTTTTGCTCCAATTGCGGAATGATGCAGATTTCAAAATCTGTACCACCAGAAGAATTATTTTGCGATGACTATCCCTATTTTTCGTCAGTTAACGAAACTTTATTGAAGCATTCTCGGGAAAATGTACTGGGTGTGATTGAACGCAGAGGGCTTGATTCTTCGAGTTTTGTTATGGAATTAGCAAGTAACGATGGATATTTGCTGAAAAACTATGTGGAAAACGGTATTGGGGTATTAGGAATCGATCCGGCTGAGGGGCCTGCTGAAGCTGCCGAGAAAATTGGTGTGCCAACCATGAATACGTTTTTTACCCTGGAACTGGCAAAGAAACTGAAAGCGGAGGGAAAGTCCGCCGATGTGATTCATGGTAATAATGTACTTGCTCATGTTGCGGATACCAATGGTTTTGTCGAGGGTATTGGCATACTTCTTAAAGATTCCGGCGTCGCTGTTATTGAAGCCCCCTATGCTAAAGATCTGATTGATCATAACGAATTCGATACCATTTATCATGAACATTTGCTTTATTTGTCGGTGACCTCGCTGGACAATTTGTTTCGTCGGCATAATCTATATTTGAACGATATAAAACATCTTTCCATTCATGGTGGATCATTGCGCCTGTTTGTTGAGAAGCATGAAAACGTGGGGCCGCGAGTCAAAGAGATGCTGGAAATTGAACAACGTGAAGGCTTTGACAGGATTGATTATTATCTTGATTTTTCAGATCGTGTAAAAACAGTTAAAAAGGAACTGATTACATTGCTGCGGGATTTGAAAGCAAAGGGCGCGAGTATCGCCGCATATGGAGCTGCAGCAAAAGGCAGTACGCTGATTAACTACATCGGAATCGGAACAGATCTGATTGATTTCTGTGTGGACATTAATATTCATAAGCAAGGGAAATATATGCCGGGTATGCATATCCCGATTTTCGCGCCGGAAAAAATATTGCAATCGATGCCGGACTACGTATTGATGCTGCCCTGGAACTTTTCAGAAGAAATATTGCGACAGCAGGCCGAATACAGAAATAAGGGAGGCAAATTCATTATCCCGATTCCCCACCCGGAAATTGTATAGGAACAGACTCAGGATTTGCCGATTGCAACCCATCAATTAACGGAGTGAACGAACATTATGGCTGAAACAAAAACTTGCCCGAGCTGCTCTACAGGCTCAATGGAATTATTCTATGCACTTAAGTCAGTACCGTCGAACAGTTGTATATTATTGTCGACTGCTGATGAAGCAAAGTCTTATCCCCGCGGCGATATCGACTTGATGTTCTGCCCCGACTGCGGATTTGTATCGAATATGGCGTTCGACCCAAAACTCACCGAATATTCCGGTCGTTACGAGGAGACTCAGGGTTACTCGGAAACTTTTAACAAGTTTCATCATGCATTAGCTGAGCGCCTGGTCGAACGATACGATCTGCGCGATAAGGATGTTCTTGAAATCGGTTGTGGTAAGGGTGAATTTATCACTATGTTGAGCGAACTTGGCAACAATCGGGGTGTTGGCTTTGATCCTGGCTACCGGGAAGACCGTCTGACCAGTGATGTGGCACGAAAGAATGTGAATTTCATTACCGATTTTTATTCTGAAAAATATACCGAATATAAAGCTGATTTTGTGTGTTGCAAGATGACTCTGGAACATATCCATCCGACCTCTGAATTCATGACAACGGTGAGGAAATCAATTGGAGATAAACCAGATACCATCGTATTTTTTCAAATTCCCGAGGTGACACGTATTCTTGATGAGTGCGCCTTTGAAGATGTCTATTACGAACATTGTTCTTACTTTAGTCCAGGCTCGCTGGCGCGATTGTTCAGGCGCTGCGGGTTCAATGTGCTGAATATAGAAACGGAATATGGAGATCAGTATCTGACAATCGAGGCAAGACCCAGGGTTGGTGACGATAGTGCGGACGCTCATCTTGAAATAGAAGATGATCTGGCTGCGTTAACGGCAAGCGTGGCTTCCTTTCCTGATCGGATCAACAGTAAACTGGCATTCTGGCAGGATTGCATTGATGGTTATGCCAGTAGTGCTAAGAAAGTCGTATTGTGGGGATCGGGATCCAAAGGTGTTTCCTTTTTGACGACATTGGATGTTGGCGATAAGGTCGAGTATGTGGTTGATATTAACCCGAATCGTCAGGGTTATTATATGTCCGGAACCGGGCAAAAAATCGTATCACCTGATTTTCTGGCTGAGTATAAGCCTGATGTTGTTATTGTCATGAACGCTGTCTATGTTGACGAAATTGGCAAGGATTTGAAAAATCTTGGAATAGAACCCGAAGTAGTAGCCGTATAACTGACCGCGAGAAGTTAAATAATGAAAGAATGTCCGGTTTGTCAGTCCAGTCATCTGGTCGATACTATCCATTTACCTGAGGTACCAATCTATTGCAACGTGTTGTGGCCGACATCTGATCAGGCCCTGGATGCTGCAAAAGGAGATATTGATTTAAGTTATTGTGAAGACTGTGGCCATGTCTTTAACCGCTCTTTTGACCCGGATCTTATGGATTACACGGAGGCCTACGAGAATTCATTACACTTTTCCCCGTTGTTTAACGAATATGCCAATAATCTTGCCAATCGATTGATCGACAAATATTCGATATGTGAAAAAGACATTGTTGAGATAGGTTGCGGCAAAGGCGATTTTTTGTCGATGTTGTGTTCCAAGGGCAACAACCGGGGGTTCGGGTTTGATAAAAGTGTTGAGCAGGATCGTGACGGCATTGGCAATGTTGAGAACATAACATTCATAAACGATTTTTATGATGAGAGTTACGCACATCAAAATGTGGATTTCATGGTTTGTCGGCATGTACTCGAACATATTCAACAACCTTTGGAATTTTTAACAAATATACGCAAGACTCTCGAGTCGCATGCAAATCCGGTGGTATATTTCGAAGTTCCAAATGTGCTTTATACCTTAAAAGATCTTGGAATCTGGGATCTTATTTATGAACATTGTGCTTATTTCAGCCCGACCTCACTTGAGTCGGTATTTAGAATGGCAGGTTTTACGATTAATGAGGTCGGTGAGTCATTCGGTGGACAGTTTCTTTATATAGAGGCTCAGCCGGGTTCAATTGACGGCGAATACCAGATTGATCAAGCGATGCTTGCTGAACTTTCGGGCTACGTAAATAATTTTGAAAAAAATTATAACGAGAAAGTTACTTCGTGGAACAAAAAACTCGCTTCAGTGGCCGAGAAGGGTCACAACGCGGTGATATGGGGTGGTGGCTCAAAAGGAGTCACTTTTCTAAATACAGTGCGTTCGAAGAATCGAATACAGTCTGTCGTTGACTTAAATCCCCACAAGCATCAAATGTTTGTACCGGGCAGTGCGCAGCAGGTTATACCTCCAGAAGCATTGCAGCAGAATTCTCCCCAATTGGTCATTGTTATGAACAGCATCTACAAGGATGAAATTGGCAACTCTTTATCTTCACTTAAGATCAATTCCGAACTTGTTTGTGTGTGAGTGATTTGGGGGTGGGGAGTGTTGGAAATAGAAATACTAACTGTAAAACCGCCAGTTAGCTTTTCCCGATTGTTTTATAGCAATATTTGCAAATACTAATAGTTTGTTTTTGATCGTGGTTAAAACATTTCATAAATTGTTATCCTGAAGCCTAACACTAAAAATTGTATATGAAGTTGGTGAGATCATTACAGGCTTATAGTATATGCACGGACTAGTACTCCGTCAAAGTTGTATTGACGGGTGAATCAGCCGATAAGCGGCCATCTGCGTTGTTGCACTCGCTTGAATGAGTGCGACTAGTCCTGCGCTCGTGCGCCTAGCAGCTGACCATTTCTCGACTAAGCTACTCCCCAATACAACAATGACGGAGTACTAGTAGCATTGTGCCCCCAATAGCCAAACCGAACGCTCGCCCACTATAATGCAAGAAAGTATACTAAATTAAGAGTGTAGGGCATCACAATGGAGATACAGTATGGACTGGGCCGAGGTTGTAAATAATCCGATATTAAAAGATCTTCCCTTCAAGATAGAGCTGAATAAGTTTGGCAAGATTTTGATGAGTCCGGCTTCAAATAAACACGGACGTATACAAAGCCGGATGGCGGCTAATTTGATTAATAATTTGCCTTCAGGTGAAGTTATTACTGAATGTTCCATTCATACGTCCGATGGAGTCAAAGTAGCAGATGTGGCTTGGGCGTCTGATGAGTTTATCAAATCATTTGACTATCAAACACCTTATCCAAAAGCGCCGGAGATTTGTATAGAAATCGTTTCTCCATCAAACTCAAAAACAGAAATATCTGAAAAAGTAGATCTTTATTTAGCTAAAGGTGCCGAAGAAGTCTGGGTGGTTTATGAGGATGCTCGAATAATTACTTTTACCCACGCAGGTGTAACTGAACACAGTGTAATTGCATTGGATGCACAGAGTCTATAATTGGCGTTAGAATGGGTTTTCACCTTTATCATTCTGTGTAGAACCTACACTTTATAGCTGTGTAAATAGCTCATATTTGCTCACTTTTCTATCAAAGGTTAAGGTTGTTTCACAAGGCGCTGAAAATGCTGAGTGAGATATTAATAAATCAGATCAATCATAGGCATTTTGATTGACTGAAATAATGAATTCTCTTAATGTGCGTTGGTTTTTAAACTCAAACACTATGAAAATAACGCCACAAATCCATTGACTCTCCAGTCTTCCCAAATCCTGGCCAGGATTTTTTTGTTCCAACATCAAAATTGTTAATTTTTAAATCATAATCCTGATTTGATGCCATCCTGAATATTGGCATTCAAAGTGGGATGAGCGAAACTTTGCCAATATTTCCCCTATGTTAATGATATATCCAGGGTTTACGCTATTCTTTTGGATGTAGCCTCGAATTCGAGTGCTGCATAATCTGAGTGATCATTTAACTGTAGGAATTATCTGTGTTGTTTGCCTGTGTTTGGTGCAGGTCATTTATTGTTGGGAACTCTGCACTTTTTTACTCGAACTGAGTGCTAATAGTTTTGCTGGTGACTTGCGGATCCGACGATTCGGACCCGGATTATAAATCCAATGAATAGCGACGTATAAATTGCGAACGGAGAGTAACGATGAGTAGTTTGGGGACTGAAAAAGTAACAGAAGATATTAAGGAAAGTGTTCAAATGGAGAAGACAGGATCGCAAGATATTGAGGTTGATCAAACGCCCATTATCGATTCCATCTTGTCTGCTTTGAGGAATGAAGAGTCTAGATTGGCAACGGCAAACAAGAACTGGACGAGTGAGCGACTGGACATTCTTCGAAAAATCGGTGATGTTGAAGTTGATGCCATGGTTAAGCATGTGATACCCGGTGATTCGAAGGAAGCCATTGGGCGTCTCGGTTATAACGATATGCTGTTATTGGCCGACCAGATTATGAAAACGCCCGAGTTGGCGTTCGTAAAAGAGTCCAGACTGGCGAAACAATTGCAAAAAAAGCCAGAATATCTGGTGGATTATTTTGATCCCATGGTTGCTCCAGATTGGGTGGATGAGGATAAAATCAAAATAGGTGCGAAAGTATGGCAGGATAATACCTTAATTGTTCTGGCGGCCCTATATTCAGGTAGTTTGCCAGCATGTTATTTGATCAAAAATGGCATTCCGGCCTTGTATCAATCCGAAAAGTTGAAAGATGCCAAATATATTTATCAACGGATTTACGAGACAGGTTTGATGTTGGCAGACACCATGGACGCGGGTGGTCTTAGCATTGTTGAAGATAGTGATTACGATGAAAATAGGCTTCTGATCGATGCGCTTCGGAAACTGGACAAAAAAGGCAACTGGAAACAAAGTGGTCATTGTTGCTCCAGGGAATCCACTACAAAAGTAAAGGGCCTGGATAAGGATGCCGTCAATGCAGAAATCAAAAAAATGGCCGAAAAACCGACACGCTATATTTGGGGTAAGGGTTATTTAGCGGCGAAAAAAGTCAGGTTTTTGCATGCCTCAATGCGTTATATGTTGACTTCTCCAGAACTTTTTAAAGCTTATGGCAATGCCAAGAATCCAAATTCAATGTCTGAGGCATTAAGCCAAAGAAAACAACCCTGGGATTCTGAAAAATTTGGAGTACCTATTAATCAGGAGGATCTGGCCTATACCCTGCTAACTTTTGGTTTTATTATCCCAAAATGTCTGGATGCCTGGGGCGTACCGATAAGCAGGCAGCAAAAGGAAGGATTTTTACATTTGTGGAAAGTGATCGGCCATATCATGGGTATCGAAGATGAATTATTGACCGACGATTGGGATGAAGCGGAGGCGCTGTTTGCGCTAATCCAAAAGCGTCAGGCGGGTTACAGTCATGATGGAGTGGCATTGACTGAATCTTTAATGCAGTTTTTTGCTGATTATTTGCCGCATTTTCCAGGCTTTGCCCACCGCGTATCCACAGTCATGGTGATTAATCAGATTGGCTTGGAAAATGCGTCATACATTATCCCTGAAAATGTAATTAAAGAAGTTAATGTTTGGTGGCGTAGACCCTTTTATTCAGTTGCAGGAAAGCTTGCGCAGGTTTTCTTTGGTCTGCGGGGATTCCTGAGTAAACGTTTCAGTCATCTGGGCGGAATGACCGCTCATCGGCTTCATGAAGCGAGCTTGGAACTTGTCGAAAGTTGGCGCGGCTCATATATGCGCAAACCATTTTTTGTGCCGCTAAACTCAACCACCTGGATTCGAAAGCCTGGAGTGGATGAACAGCATATCAGGAAATTGACGCAATGGAGGCGTAAATTATTTTCAGCACTGGGTATTTGTGTTTCATTGCTGGCTGTGTCAGTGTTTAGTTTCAGCGCAGCATTTTTTTTATGGTGGTCAATGGGTGAAACGGCAACGACATTAAGCCTTATCGTCGCAGTAACATCCTGGATGACTGCAATGGGCTTGATGAATAGCTGGATGCCGGTTATATTCAAACAGCGTCCGACACTGAATGTTTCGCCTGATAATACGAATTAGCTAAAACTCTTCATGAGCATGGATTCGCCTACCTGGTCACGTTTGCCAACATTGGTGGCTAAGTTGGCTGCATTGGATCAATCTCCAATTCTGAGTATTTGGGTCGATCAGGATGGCATTGTCGGTTATGTGAACAATAAGCTATGTAAAACTTTTGGTTTTGAGCAAAAAGAGTTGCTTAGCGAGCAAATTACGCGATTGGCTCCATCGCTAAAAATTGATCGCTGGAAAACAGAGTGGTGGTCAATATTGAAACAAGACCGCCAAATCCTCTCGTTCCCTGTGAGCTGGCAAAATAGAAGTGGAGAATCATTAAAGTATCCTACTGGTGTATCACTGGTAGAAGCGTCTGACTTGGAATTCGCCCAATTTAGTATTTGGCCGGAAAGCTTGTATTTCGAAATTCAGGAGGATAAGTCCTCGACAAGTGAGAACAGCCTTCTGGATGATCTGGGGGTCAGTGTTTGTGTACTGAACCGTCTAGGGGACATCACCTACGCCAATCCTGCAATGTGTGTGATGTTGGCAGGCAGTAAGGCGGATTTAATTGGCCAGTCGTTTTTGCAAATACTTGCACTGGGGGAAAATAATTTACACTTTGTGTGGGAGTGTTTGCACGAAAAACGGACGGAAACAGAGTTTAAGTTTACTAATTCAGAGGGTGTTTCGTTCCAAATACGCATGAATGTTGTGGTCAAAGAAAGCCAACAGCTTGTCAGTTTTATTGATATCACCGAACAGAAGCGCATTGGCGCAGAACTGGAAATGCGTAATGCAAGTCACGAGCGTTTGGCTTCAAATATTCCCGGTTTTATATACACATTTCGTCTGACACCGGAGGGTGTAATGTCGTTCCCCTACGCGAGTCAGGGTTGTAGGGATATCTTTGGTGTCGATCCTGCCGATGTTGTCGATGACGCCACACCAATTGCCGAAACCATTCATCCTGATTTTCAGCAACAGTTTCTTGATTCTGTTCTGGAATCCGCTCGTACCATGCGACCGTGGAACTTCGAAGCACGTCTGAATACCGTAGAGGGTGAATGGAAGTGGTTTCATGCAGCGTCGCGACCTGAACTGCAAATCAATGGAGATATTGTTTGGGAAGGTCTGGTTATGGATATTTCGGCGCCAAAAAAAATCGAAGCAGAATTGGCAGTCGCTAAAGAATCTGCAGAAGCGTCTGCGCAGGCTCGGGCGGAGTTCCTGGCGAATATGAGTCATGAGATACGCACACCGCTCAATGGGATCATTGGCTTGACCCGCTTGGTCGTGAAAACTGAGTTGGATTCAGCCCAGAGGGACACTTTGACGAAAGTACAAACTTCATCCGAATTATTGCTTGGAATTATTAACGGGGTTCTGGATTTTTCAAAAATTGAATCGGGTAAGCTGAAAATCGAACAGGTTAATTTTCAGTTGGAATCCGTATTACAGCATGTAGGCTATTTGTTGGAACCGAAAGCGGCTGAAAAAGGACTGGAGTTTTTAATTCGATCCGACAGTAATATTCCGCATGATCTCATCGGCGATCCGCTCAGATTAGAGCAGATTTTAATTAACCTGTGTAATAACGCGATCAAGTTTACCGAGCATGGCGAAGTTATACTGTTAGTGGAGTCAGTCGATTCTACGGAAGCAGAGACTCGATTGAAATTTTTAGTCAAAGACACGGGTATCGGATTGACTAAAGATCAGCAGACAAAAATATTTGATTCTTTTACTCAGGCCGATGCTTCTACTACCCGACAATATGGTGGAACAGGACTTGGGCTGACCATTTGTAAACATTTGACCGGGCTTATGGGTGGTGAGATCAGTGTTAACAGTGAGCTGGGTGAGGGCAGCGAATTTTCTTTTTTGATCAGTTTTTCTATCGATGGAAACGCGGCGCTCCAGCCGTTGGTAAAGGATTGTACCGGGGATACCGATTTTCGTGGACTCCGAGTCCTGATCGCTGAAGATAACACAATAAATCAGGAGGTTGCGCAGCGAACTCTGGAATCCGAAGGTATTATCGTAGAGATTGTTGCCGATGGACAACAAGCGGTTGAGCGAATCATGAAAAATTCTGATCGTTACGATATGGTTTTTATGGATTTGCAAATGCCTGAAATGGATGGATTTGAGGCTACCCGAATTATTCGTTCAGAAAAGCGTTTTGATCGGTTACCCATCATTGCAATGACAGCTCATGCAATGGAGTCGGAGAAAATAAAATGTGAACAGGCGGGTATGCAGGGTCATGTAGGAAAACCCATTGATCCTGAGCATTTGTTTTCAACGATTGCTCGATGGACTGCCAAACGTGAAAAGGACTTACAGCAGGACGCATCATTGGAATCAGAGAATCCCAAGCTCAACACGCAGTGCAAAAGTCCGCATATTGAATCGTTATCGACGGTAGATATAAATAGCGCTTTGAAAATGTTGGCAGGGAATGAGCAGGCGCTTATACAGCTTTTGCAAAGATTTTATTTCGAAAATCATAATCTGGTTGATCGGTTAACAAGCAGTATAAGTGAAGGAAGCTACTCTCAAGCGGCTGATTTGGCGCATCAGGTAAAAGGTGTTGCGGGTAATCTTCGTATTGTCAGGATCTATGAAACCATTAGTGAACTGGAAAAACTATTGTGTACCGGCTCGGATAACGACTATTCTGGATTACTTATAGTCATTGAAGAGGAGGTCCAGCGCTTCAAGGATGAAATGCGTTTACTGGGCTTTGTTCCCGACACTAAAGAACCAGAGGATTCCGCCTGGGTCGATTGGTACGACGATTCCACGGCTTTGGATCAAGAAAAAGTCATGCTTGCCCTGGGACAATTAATCGATAACCTGGATAGTAATAATCTTAAGGCTGAAACGTGTTTGCAGGAATTATTGTATTTGTTTAATGGTTTATTCGGTGAGACAGGAAAGACTCTGTCAGACCAGGTTGCTGGATTGGACTACAAGGATGCAGCGAAGACTGCTCGCTTGTTGCATGCTAAACTCAGTAGCGAATTTAAGGATGTTCAGAATTTAATTCATAAATAGGATTTGGGGATCTAAAATGCAGAAGATCTTGGTCATTGATGACATGAAAGAGAATATATTGATTCTTTCTGGATTGCTAAAGGAGCAGGCGAGTATCATTTTTGCGACGGATGGCGAAGAGGGCCTGGAAAAAGCTTCTTCTCAAAAACCGGATTTAATCTTACTGGATATTTCTATGCCTGGAATCGATGGCTTCGAGGTATTGGACAGACTTAAGTCAAATCCACAAACGACAGAGATTCCCGTTATATTCGTAACCGGGATACCGGATACCGATACTGAGGAACGTGGCTTAAATCAAGGGGCGGTTGACTATGTGACTAAACCATTTGCACCTGCTGTGGTTAAAGCGCGAGTGCGTATTCAGTTGCAACTTCGGCGTTTGACTCAGGATCTTCGTGGGGCGAACCTTGAATTGACAAAAATGGCGATGACCGATTCCCTGACTGGACTCTATAATCGGCGTCATTTTATCCAAGCCGCCAGCAATGAACTAAAGTCTTTTCAGAGAGGAGAAAATCCGGCGGGGATGATGATGCTGGATATCGACAATTTTAAAACTATCAATGATACATACGGTCATGATACCGGTGATCAGGTACTGGTTCATACCACTTCAACCTGTAAGACCCTGTTAAGAAAAAATGATGTATTCGGGCGTTGGGGTGGCGAAGAATTTACGGTATTGTTTCCCGCAACCCCTTTGGAAGAAAGCGGTCGGGTTGCTCAACGTATTTGTAGCTTGTTGGCCACAACTCCATTAGATACAGGGAGCCATATTATTAAATTTACTGCCAGTTTTGGTGTCACACAATTAAGAAAGGAGGATATCAATTGCGAACAGGCACTTAAACGAGCAGATGTAGCACTCTATGAGGCTAAAGAGAGCGGTCGGAATCGAGTTGTTGTGATGGAATAAACTCAGGTTTTAGGATTATAGAATCATCTAAAGGATCAGTCGGCTACTTTTCTATCAACGGCCTGCTATTCTTCCTGTTAGGGCAGGAGGTTTTAATAATGTTTCTGAGAATGGTTTTATTGGCTTGAAATGGCTGCCGCAACGGTAGCGTCGAAAGGAATTCTATTTGTTATTTTTCCCTCGTTTATGAAAAAAGAATATTTTCTTTTTATTGGAAGTTCTGTAATTGCGGTATTCCTGGTTTTGCTTGTTATCAATTGGCAAGCACCCCAATTGTTGGGTTTACCTCAGGATTTACAACTAGTACCCATGGGTAAGCCTGTACCGGCTTTCTATAATGGTGTGTTCAGAAAAAGCGATTATGAAGCCGAGAAACTCATATTGAAAGATCCGATGACCCGTGTCAGAGGTCGTCCTTTATACCCTGAAACCTTACTCGCGGGTCCCAATGATCTTTTGGGATTTCGTAATCGCTATATTCCCGACATCGCCGATGTGGTGGTTATCGGAGATAGCCAGACCTACGGCAACAATGCGTTATTGGACAATAACTGGCCGAGTCAGATGCGTGCCAGCCTGGATTCTGTTCAAAATGAAACCTATGCGATGGCGACGGGTGGTTGGGCGGCTATTCAGTACTATGATATGTTTTTTAAGGCTCTAATGTTTCAGCCCAAAGTAGTGATTGTAGCATTTTATACCGGTAATGATCCCTTGGAATCCTTTCAGATGGTTTACGGGAATTCGCACTGGAATCGCCTGATACCAGATAAAAACCTAACAGCGAAAGATATGCCCAGAGCAAAATTTCCTGCTCCAAAATCAGAATGGTGGTCGGTGTCTTTTGCAGACGGAGTAAAAACTGTGTTTACCCCGACTTTACGGCTTGCATCGAATAGTCGTGATAAGGCGGTTCATGCGGGTTATTCAATTATGGCGGAGGTCGCCAGTCAGATGTTGAATTTGGCTAAGCCAAACAATGTGCAGATGGTATTTACAATTATACCAAGCAAAGAACTGGTGTATTCGAAAAAAGTTCAAAGAGAGAATTTACAAGCACCTGAAGTGTACCAGGATCTGGTTGAACTGGAGTTGAAAAACATTCAGCGACTGGCTGATCATATTCAGCAATTGGATGGCGCTGTATACGTAGATCTTGTTGAATCTATGCAAACGGGTGCACTGACTAGAGAACCGCTTTATCCGAAATCCATCAATGGTCATCCAATTGCGGCGGGGTACAGGGTGATCGCCGAAACTATGGCACATGCTGTGCGTCAATATTCAAATGTTAAACCTAAAGGCTTGTATGCAGTCAATGTGGGCAATGGAAAATATATAAGAATTTTGGCAAAAAAACGCAGTGCATGGGTGTTTGCTTCGCAACAGATGCTTGAGGCAAATGGATGGTCAACAAATGGCATTCGTATCATGTCGTCCAGGGATTTTGCCACATTAGCCATTAAAGGCTATGTCAATCATGTGGATCAACTACTGTTTGGCCCACCCTAAGCTGATTTGCGATTTTAAAGCGGAAATGCTTATGACTGTTTGTCGCACACATGATAGAGGGTAAAAGCTATTGATCGTTTCTCTATTACCCACACAGATGGTATTGCAAAGCTTACAGAGTAGTATACGTGCGATTATTCACGTTAGCCCAAAAAGATGCTGGATAGATACCTATGTTATTTAATTCAGCAGGATTCATACTTGTATTTCTGCCTATTTATTTGTTGATCGTTTATTGCGCTCCTAGAGGATATACAAAATCTGCTGCATTGGTTTTGTTTTCGTATTTGTTTTATGCGGGTGCTGAACCTTTCTTTGTTCTGATCTTAATATTTTCATCCTTTGTCGATTATTGTGCGGCACTGCAAATATTCTCATCTTCTAGAATCATCATTAAAAGATTCTGGCTTAGTGCCAGCATTATAGTAAACCTTGGTTTATTGGGGTTTTATAAATATGGTGGATGGGTGTTTCCTTATTTGTCGCCAATATTGGAACCGATGGGCTTACCTTTACCTGCGGCGGATTTTTTTCAGGGTTACTATCTTCCAGCTGGAATCAGTTTCTATACTTTTCAATCGATGTCCTATAGTTTCGATGTATATAAAGGTACGGTCAGACCGGAAAGAAACTTACTCAGTTTTTGCAATTATATTGCATACCTTCCTCAACTGATTGCTGGCCCCATTGAGCGTTTCAATAAGTTGCATCCGCAGTTACTAAAACTGATCGACGGCAGGTCGACAATTCACTGGTCAGAGGGTTTGGATAGAATTGCATTGGGTATCGCTCAGAAATTGTTGGTTGCAGACAGTTGCGGCCTAATTGTTGATAGGAGCTTGCAGGCTGGGACAGACTATAGCTGGATAGATGCCTGGGTAATTGCACTGGGATTTGGTATGCAGATTTATTACGATTTTGCGGCTTACACTCATATTGCGATTGGCATTGCTCTGATTATGGGTATTCGTCTTAGTGAGAATTTTAATTCCCCGTATAAAGCGAGAAATATTCAGGAATTTTGGCGTCGCTGGCACATGACCTTGTCGAGCTGGTTTAGAGACTATGTTTATATCCCCATGGGAGGCTCGCGAGTAGGCTTGGTTCGTACTTCATTCAATATATTAGTGACATTTTTATTGATCGGTTTTTGGCATGGTGCGGGTTGGAATTTTGTCGTTTGGGGATTACTTCATGGAATTCTATTGGCGGGATTTCGATTAAAGAATCAATACTTACACTATTGGATTATTCCGCCACCTGTGGCTATCGGATTAACGCTGATGGTGGTGCATTTCGTATGGATTCCGTTTCGTGTGGAGGATTCCGTTCAAGTGGTAACGATCTGGCAGGGAATGTTGGGTTTACACGAGATTGGTCCGCAGATTAGCTCTATGCCTGACATAGTCTTTTTGCTATTGATTTTGGCGGCCACCCTGAGTTTTCCCAATGCATCTGAACGCTGGCCCGGTATTTCAGGATGGGCTGAGTCAACTGCATTGGCCGTGCTTGGATTGTTCGCAATCCTCAATTCACCGCAAATCACACAATTCATCTATTTTCAATTTTAGTCAAATGGCAGAATTGAGCGGCTTTGGTAAACGTGATAAACACAATAACAGAATACGTTTGGTTTTATTGTTGATTCTGATTGTTATTGTTGCCGTTCTCGAATCCAGCGTCATTGGCCGGATTGGTGATATCGAGCGCCAAAAATTGGAAATGTCCAAGCGTAACCCAGCTTTGAAGCGTTATCTTGGCGCTCCGATAAGTCGGTTTAGTACTCAAGAACGAGATACGACAAAGACCCGAATTCTCTATATATCCAATTCACACGCTAAAACCGGAGGTGAAGTTTCCAAACATCTACAGGCATTGCTGGATTCGTTCGCCTTCGGACAATTTGAGGTTATGGATATGTCCGAGGCGGGAATTTTTGCGCCTGATTTTTTACAGCGCACGTTAATGGGACTTGAAATGAAACCGGATTTGATCATACTCGGAACGGCCTATATTTCTTTTTCAGATCGAATGCGGTTATCGCGTCAATCTCACAACGTCAGGTCATTTTTTAAAGACGGCGTGGTGGAAAAACTAACAATTGGCTTTTGGTTGCGACATTTTGACCTTGGTTTATATATTGATACCTGGTTGACACAGAATTTTGATTTTATTCGCTATCGCAATCGACTCAGGCAAGCATGGACGCGGCCATTGGCGAGTTTATTGAAAGTAGGAAATGATCGTAGAAAGATCTTTTTTTTGGAAGTTGATGTAAATCAGAGTTGGAAATTTCCAGAGGGGTACGACAATAATTTATTTCAATGGCGCTTATATTCAGCAGGTCGGGAGCGGCATCTGGAGGATTTCAAGGACTTGGTATCTGCATCAAAAGACGCCAAGGTGCCGTTATTCATATTGAATTTGCCGATACACTGGCAGAAATCTGTATTTCCTCACAATGCGTCGGATTACCGTGAATTTACTCGTCAACTGAAGAGCCTCAGCGCAGGAGTTATGGACTTCGTCGACTATCAGGATTCCTTTCCAAAGGAGTTTACTACCTACGATGCATTACATCCCACTTGGTTTGGTGCACGTTTGCATGCTCTGGATCTTGCTTTAAGGCTTAAAAAACATAACTTTATAGTGGATAAAATTTCGTACGAATCAATTTTTCAACAGTACCTGATTTCTGAACAGGCTGGAGATGAATCCTACGAGGAACAGTTGAATGGACAGTTTCCGGTTATGTCGAAAATGGGCTTCCGGCGCTATGATCTGTTCGAACCAAAAAATGCCAGGAAATTATTGCGCTGGCATGCATCGACGGCGATTGGTAGTCTGCGGGAGAAGCAAATACTGGTCGATCTGAGTTTAAGGTTGCGCTATTGGTTAGATTCAGAGTTTGATTTCTTTACAGGAAATACACAACCTGAATTCAAGAAAATATTTGCTCGTGCGGTAAAAGAGAGCGTGAAAAAATCCAAACAACGATTAATGATTTTTAAAAATCAATTGATTCAATCACAGAATCAGCGTTTGGCCGATATTTCATTGCGGCTGCCTGATAACCTTAAATTTCGACAACGGAAAGTAGTGAATTTAAATTCTTCTATTAAAGTGAATGTCGATGAATATTACGAAACCACAGGTCGACAATCCTATATATTCAGGAGTATGGATGGACGAAGTATCGGATATGGTGTCGCAGGGGATTCTGCGTTTCCAGATTATCTTCGAATCGATTTATTCGGGGATCGTTCGTTTGTATTGCTGCAACGATTGGATGAACCATTTTATATCCCGGAATGGTTGGTTTATGAGACACCCTATGTTCGCTTCGGGATCTGAATGAATTTCCTTTATACCGTTTGTTATGTGCTCTGAAATAAACACTCAAAAACCAGTACTAAGGCGATTGGTGGTTGCGGTTCTGACTACATCTTTTCCTTTGCGCGCAGACACGCCCAATGGGGTTTTTGTAGAAAAACTAGTCAATCAGTTAGCCCAAAGACTTCGTACTATAGTAATTGTACCCGAGAGTAGCGAAACCTCCGAAATAGATTCCAGTGTTCCATATCAGTTGAGTTGTTTTCGTTATGCACCCAAAAAGTGGCAACAATTGGCCCATAATCCGGGCGGTATACCCGTTGCCTTAAAGCAAAAACCCTGGCTATATGGATGGGTTCCGTTATTTTTGATTTCTATGCTGCTGCGCTGTATTCGAGAATCAAGAAATGTGGATCTGATTCACGCTAATTGGTCGGTGAACGGTGTTGTAGCAGGAATAGCTGGCTTGACGTGTGGTGTGCCGGTTGTCACAACTGTTCGGGGGACGGATATTAGTTCCACAAAACGCTCCATGGTATATAGACTGTTTTTGCATGGATGCCTGCGAATGAATAGTCAGATTATAACCGTCAGTTCAAAGATGCATGAAAATTTGTGTCGAGATTTTCCATTGTATCGAAATAAAATTACCACAATCTCAAACGGTGTCGACGATTCGGCCTTGCAATTACCATTACCGATTGATGGTGGGCAAGCGTATCAAATTGTTGCGGTGGGAAACCTGGTCGTCAACAAGGGCACGACGCTTATCCTGGAGGCTCTGGCATTATTGAATCAGCCATCAATCCACTTGAATATAATTGGAGAGGGTGTAGAAAAAGAGAGACTAATTAACCTGGCGCAGGAGCTGGGAATTGTGGCTCAGGTAACGTTTACCGGCGTACTGCCACATACGGAAATGGACACTGTGTACCGCCACGCGGATCTTTTCATACTGGCCAGTTATAGTGAAGGTCGGCCGAATGTGGTACTTGAAGCTATGGCCAGCGGAGTGCCGGTTATTGCCAGTGATATAGATGGGGTCAGCGAACTGATCTCTGATGATGTAAACGGTTTGTTGTTTAAACCAGGAGACAGCCAGCAATTGTCAGATTGTATCTCGCGATTGCTTGTGGATTTTGAGTGTAGACATCGGCTGGCTGTCGCGGCGCGAAATTTTATTCTCGAAAACCAGTTATTGTGGACAAATACAGCGGATCGTTATGTGGAATTATATAAGTATGTAGTGGACAAAAGCCTCGTCTAATGTGTGGATTAATATTCATTCATAAACACGATGGGGTTTCAGCGGAGCATCGGGCAACGGCCAAAGCGGCTCTCAAGAAGCTCCAGCATCGCGGGCCGGATGATCACGGCCTGGTAGAGACTGACAATACTCTGCTGGGACATCGAAGGCTGGCAATAATCGATCTGCAGGCGAGCCGCCAGCCAATGCAGGATACTGCTAGCCGTTACATACTTTCGTACAACGGAGAGGTATATAACTTTAAGGAATTACGAGCGACACTCGCACAACATTGGACATTCAGAACATCCGGTGACACTGAAGTTGTTTTGGCTGGGCTAATTTTACAAGGGCAAGCCTTTGTGCAACAAATGGAAGGTATGTGGGCACTGGCGTTCTGGGATCGCAAGGAGGAAACCCTGTGGTTGTCCAGAGATAGAATGGGGAAGAAACCGCTGTTTTATGCGAATGATTCTCAGGATATGGTGTGTGCATCTGAGTTACCGGCGTTGAAATTACTGCTGGATCGAGACTTACAGGAAGACCCACGCAGCACTGCCGATTATTTGCGCTATGGCTATTTTTTGCCGGGTACTACTGCTTATAAATCGATCAAGGAGGTGCTGCCTGGACATAATTTGTCCTGGTCTCCTAATGTTGGTACAAGATCCAGTTCTTATTGGAATTTGTCGATGGAGCGATTCCGGGATTCTGAACAGGATGCTTGTGACCGCTTGCGACAAGCTATGATTGCTTCGGTTCGTAAACGCATGATCGCAGATGTGGAAGTCGGTGCGTTTTTATCAGGCGGTGTTGACTCATCATTAATAACTGCGGTGATGACCAAATACTGTGATGTTTCTCCCAAGACCTTCACGATTGGTTTTTCTGAAGTATCATATGATGAACGGTATTTTGCAAAAACCATTTCAGATCACTGCAATACCCGGCATTATGAAGAGTGTTTGCGATCCTGGGATACTGATTCTCTGCAGTCGTTAGTGTATGACCATGTTGGGCAACCCTTTGCTGATTCGTCGTTGTTGCCGACATCGCTGGTTTCCGAGCTTGCCGCCAGGCAGGTAAAGGTTGCGTTATCCGGTGATGGTGGTGATGAACTGTTCAGCGGATATCAACGCTACCAGGCCAGAGCGATTTTACGTTGGTACACTCGGTTGCCTGTTGTTTTACGGAATAATATTGATCGATTGATCAAGTTTTTTCCTGAACCAATGGCGCATCACAGTAGGAGTCTATTAAAAAAAGCCCATTTGTTTGTGGAAATTGCGCAGCGGTCGGAGGATGAGAGACCCTATGTTGCGCCGTTAATGTATAGCAATAAATATTTTCGGCAATTAGTACCTGATTTATTTGGGTTGGGGCATGCGCCTCCAGGGGTTTCACAACAAACTGAAGTGGATGAACTGCAGTCGATGATGGCCAGTGATGCTCTGGTTTATTTGCCGCAAGATATTTTGCTGAAAGTTGACCGTGCATCAATGGCCCATTCACTGGAAACTCGTGCGCCATTTTTGGACAGAGAAGTTGTTGAGCTTGCGTTTTCGTTGCCACCGGACTGGCACAGACGTGGCTTGAGTGGTAAACGTATGCTGTACAAAACCTTTTCTGGTTTATTGCCGAGAGAAATATGGCGCAGAAGGAAACAGGGCTTTGGTGTTCCCATCCATGACTGGTTTCGGCAGGATTTAGGAAAAAGGTTGGAAGAACTGCTGGCTGTGACTTCAACGGCTATTGATGAAGATTTTGTGCGTTTGTTGCTTGCGGATCACAGGCGGCGGACTAGGGATCATGGTCTTCGCTTGTGGAATATATATATGTATCTGCTTTGGGTGCAGACAGAGCGGGCGATGTAACATTCCAAGTCTTGATGGGTCATCATTCTGAAGGTTGAGAGTAAGGAGCGAGGTTTTAATAATACGCGAAAGATTGACGCAGGGTTATTGTTTGTCTTCAAGGCGTAGCAACAGGCGCATAGCAGGGCTACGCAACTGTTGCTACAACGCAGAAGACGGACAATAAGACAAGTCAGGATTCGTATATTATTGAATCCTCGCTCCTAAAGAGGCGCAATAATCTGTGATTGCTTTATGTTGACTCAAATTCACGCATCAGTGTATCAACATGTTTTTCCGGGATACTGATCGACAGTCTTACTCCTTCGGAAAAGTTTTTTTGTGTACATTCACCATCAAGTTGCTTTAACCGGTATTCCAGTTTTCTGAGTTGCTTGTATTCGATTTTTAATTCAATTGTTTTTCGAATCACAAATGAATATAAGGTGCTAGCCTCTATCGCTTGTTTTGCGGTTCCTCCATAGGCTCGAGTCAAGCCACCCGTTCCAAGTTTGGTTCCACCAAAATAACGGACTACTGCGATAAGACAATTCACCAATTCATTTCCCTCGAGGTGTTTCAATATGGGTTTTCCGGCTGTACCCGAAGGTTCGCCAGCGTCAGAATACTGAGTTTTTAATCCTGTTTGAGTATAAAGGCGATATGCGAATGCGACATGGGAGGCATGGGGGTGTTCGGATATTATGCGTTTAAGAGATTCGATTATTGCGTTGCTGTGAGTGCAGGGTACTATATAGCCGATAAATTTCGATTTTTTAATCACATCTTCAACAGTGTTTTTTGTTTTGACAAAATACATGGTGTAATTATAAGTTAAATGGGGAGCTTTCTACGTTTGGTTAAATTGCTAACAAATTCGCGTTTGCTCAAGCGCGATACTATTGAATTGCATTGAGAGGTTTAGTGTGGAAAAACAATCGCTGCTGCGGAAATTGAATGAAATACTCGACAGTGCTTCAATTTTAACCGACCCGGAAGAGCTAACTCCATATGAATGCGATGGTTTATCTGCATATAGAGTAGTGCCCTGGCTGGTTGTCTTGCCGGAAACAGATAATCAGGTAAGAAGTATCATACGATTGTGTAATCAGGAAAAAATACCATTGGTATTCAGAGGGGCAGGGACGGGACTATCCGGGGGTGCGCTGCCTGTAGAAAATGGCGTGTTATTGAGTCTGGCGAAGTTGAATCAGATATTGGAGCTGGATCCTAAAAATCGATGTGCGCGGGTTCAGCCAGGTGTTCGTAACCTGGCGATTTCTGCAGCGGCCAAACCCCACGGTTTGTATTATGCGCCGGATCCATCTTCGCAAATTGCCTGTTCTATTGGAGGCAATGTTGCAGAGAATTCTGGAGGAGTGCATTGCTTGAAGTATGGATTAACTGTGCACAATATCCTAGAGCTAACGGTGATCACTGTGGACGGTGAATGCATTACAATCGGTGGTTCCGGGCTGGATGGACCGGGTTACGATTTGCTGGCTTTGATGACAGGTTCCGAAGGCATGTTGGCGGTGGTTGTTGAAGTTGTTGTGAAATTATTGCCCATTCCTGAATCAATAGAAGTGTTAATGGCGAGTTTTGCGAGTGTCGAGCAGGCAGGTGAAGCCGTTGCAGCAATCATTGGTGAAGGCGTTATACCGGGTGGTCTGGAAATGATGGATAATCCGGCGATTAGAGCTGCAGAGGATTTTGTAAAGGTTGGTTATCCAACTGATGCCGCAGCAATTCTTCTGTGCGAACTGGATGGAACGGCTGCACAGGCGAGCGCGGATGTTGAATGGGTCCAATCGATTTTACAGACTAATGGAGCGCTTAATATCCGTAAAGCCAGTGATGCGAAAGAACGACAAATGTTATGGGCGGGGCGTAAGGCGGCGTTTCCTGCGGTGGGTCGCATTGCGCCTGATTACTACTGTATGGATGGGACCATTCCTCGAAGACAATTGGGTAAAGTATTGCGCCGTATCGGAGAGTTGTCTGATAAGCACAAGCTAGCCGTAGCCAATGTTTTTCATGCTGGAGATGGAAATCTGCACCCATTGATATTATACGATGCAAATGTTGCTGGAGAATTGGAGAGAGCCGAGGCCTTTGGTGCGGATATCCTTGAGTTGTGTGTTGCGGTGGGTGGTACTATTACCGGTGAGCATGGCGTGGGTGTAGAAAAAATTAACCAGATGTGCGTGCAATTTTCTACACCGGAATTATCTCAATTCCACGCGATTAAAAGCGGATTTGATCCGCAGAGGATATTAAATCCGGGAAAAGCCGTTCCGACATTACATCGTTGTGCGGAGTTTGGCGCGATGCATGTCCACAAAGGTGAATTGGCCTTTCCGGAAATCGAGCGTTTTTAGAGGTTGCTCGATAATTGGGGGTTGTTATGAGGAATACAGGTTTTAAGACTATTTTAGGAGCGAGGATTCAATAATATACGAATCTTGACTTGTCTTATTGTCCGTCTACTGCGTTGTAGCAACAGTTGCGTAGCCCTGCTATGCGCCTGTTGCTACGCCTTGAAGACAAACAATAATCCTGCGTCAATC